>Ga0208278_1000028_pt1 | contig 64432 bp, 60 predicted proteins | sample ETN01SmetaG_FD_185794 | JGI IMG/M metagenome (GOLD analysis project Ga0208278, IMG submission 185794) | Marine microbial and viral communities from oxygen minimum zone, Eastern Pacific Ocean - ETNP2014F12-01SV259 (SPAdes) (version 2) | ecosystem: Environmental > Aquatic > Marine > Oceanic ...
AATAATTTTCCCAAAAGTGGATTATTTAGAATATTTATCTATAATGTAAATTCAATTGATAATAATAGTAATTTTTTAATTGTCGATCCTACAGTTCAAATTCCTGGAGCAAATAGTTGGGGATCAGCTGATAGATACGAATATACTGAGATTGATGAAATAAAAGATAATATATATAATTATATTGATGTGAATATAAAACACTTAACATATTCAGGAACACGCCTGGGAGAAGTAATAGATACACTTAATGGCGGATTAGTTAAAATTAAGCAATACAAAACTGGAGTTTTAGTCAAGAAAATACGTCTAATATCAAGTAGAGATTATCATTGGGCAAAAGGTGGGGCAGAGATGAAAATTGAAGATTTGATTAATTTAAAGAATTATTATCAAAATAATGGTTCTTTAGATAAAATTTATACTATTGATACAAAAATTGATGATATAAAAAATAAATTAAAGACTAATTTTTATAGAAAAGATACATGGAGTACTCATAGAGGTGAAATATCCTATAAACTGGAAGTTGTGGATGTAATAGATAGTATAGCAATAGCAAAAATCATAAGTGAAGATAAACAAAAATATATTGTACGTATAGGTGATATAGTAAATTTGTTAGTTGAATGAGTATATTAAAAAAATACTGATAGGGATATCAGTTAAAATTGATAAGGTCTATGATGCAACTGCAACTGCTACTATGTACAAAAAAGATAATCCATTCGAAGGAATTCAAATAGGCGATAGGCTAACATTTAAATAGTATCTATAGGTATACATAATATATATTATCAGTATAAGGCTATATTCCATGACTATGCTCCATAAACCAAGCCTTATAATCATCCTCTAAAATATGGCCATCTATGAGAATAAGCTCTGGCGTATCATAATTATGATGCTTTAGTATAATATCTTTACATTTCTGAACATTTTTAGGAATGGTTTTAATAAGTAATAAAATCTCACTTGAATGTTCAATTTTATCTTTCCATTGATAAACTGATTTGACATTTGATATTATTTGTACACAGGGTGAAATATTATTTTTTACTAGTAGCTCAGATATTGATTCAGCTATTTTTATAGAATTTGTTGTGGTTTGAATTATTTTAATTTTCATATTCAAGTTTTTAATTTATTGTTTGTAAATTAAATGTAGCTTTTTGAATTAAAGTATTCGCAGAAGGATTTATTATTTTCAGAACTTTCAACTTATAATATGGGAATCCTTATTTGACTTATTCAAAAGCAGGCCTTTTCCGGCATCTGTCGGAATGAAGGAAACTTGCGATTAAGCAAGGGATACCCACTGTAACCAATAAAAAGGTTATCTGAAAATCGGGTCCTTTTGCGAGTACTTTTATTCCTTCCCAATTATCTGCCTTATTTTCTCTAAAGACCTCTTATTCCCTTCAACTTCTAATCGTATACCATTATAGTCAGATTTTTTATTTAATACTCTTGTGAGGGTGTAAATAGTATCCAATAGCTTGGTTTGATTGAATGAGAGATAAAATTCATCTTTTTGATATCCTGAGGTAATGGTTTGCTCTATTCGATCACTCAATACATTCAAATCAATATTTTTCAGAGAAGATATAAAGCTGGCATCCTTAAAGCGTGTTTTTAAGCCTGATAATTTTTGAGGATCGGATATGGCATCAATTTTATTTAATACCATAATGCTGGTTTTATTAGGCATATCCATTTCTTTCAATACCGTTTCAACAGTTTCAATATGTTCATGTATATGATTAGAAGATGCATCAAATACTTTTAGCAGTAAGTCCACATCTCTTATTTCTCCCAGCGTAGATCTAAATGAGGCAATTAAATTATGAGGTAAATTCCGAATAAATCCGACGGTATCGCTTAATAATACTGGTATGCAAACGTCTATATTTTCTAGTTTTCTGGTGGTGGTATCTAAGGTGGCAAATAGTTGATTCTGCACCAAAACATCTGCATCTGTTAAGGCATTCATAAGCGTAGATTTGCCCGCATTTGTATAACCCACCAGTGCAATCCTAAATGCTTCTTCTCTGGAATGATTTTGCACCTTGCGTTGTTTTTCAATGGCAGTGAGCTCTCTTTTTAATTTTGATATTTGGTTTCTAATTAATCGCCGGTCAATCTCAATTTGGGTCTCCCCTGCCCCTGCCCTAGTTCCAATTCCACCCATCTGCCTTTCAAGGTGAGTCCATTGCCGAGTGAGTCTGGGAAGAAAATATTCAAGTTGTGCTAATTGAACCTGTGTTTTGGCTTCTTTGGTCTTAGCATGCTTCGTAAAAATATCTAAAATCAACCCAGTACGATCAATAACCTTTATATTTTCGCCTGCTTCCTTTTGCAGGTTCTTGAGTTGGGTTGGTGAAATGTCATCATTAAAGATAATTAATTCACATTCCAGCTCCTTAGCTTGATTTATAATAGTCTGAGTTTTTCCTTTCCCTATAAATGTGGCAGGATCAGGCATATTTCGGCTCTGAGTTGTTTTACTTACTATATCCGCTCCAGCTGTATCTGCTAGAAATTCCATCTCCTCTAATTGCTCCAAAATCTGAGCCGAAGAGGATCCCTTTAATACAACGCCAATTAGAAAAGCTTTCTCTCGTTTAACGTTGTTTTTTTGCATTTGATACAATCATTTCAATGAGCAATAATAAAATAGTCAGATATAATAAATACCTCCATAATTCAACGCCAATTCTTGCTTCTTTTAACTCTGTAAGAATATCATCTTTCATAGAAATTAGTTCAATATTTTCTGGTATAATTTCTTCAATATTATCGAATGGAATAATTTGACTTTGCAGTTCACTGCTGTTAATATTTACTGCAATTTTTTCAATTTCTATATTATCAGTTTGCAAACTGTGAAAGCCAGGGGATTTAAACATATCTACATTAACAGAATTATTATTGTCAATAATTAATATTTCTTTACTTCCATCAGGAGGAATATGATAAACTTTGTTTGTATAATATTCTTGTAAAACAGTATTCCAGGCTGTATCAGTATTTATAAATATATTATGATTATTTATACTATTTGAGTATATTAAATAATGAATAAATGGTAAAAATGAACCTTTAATTGGAAAGTTCGTCCAGCTTAAATTCAATGCATATCCAAAAACATCTAAAATTCCAGAATGCAAAGGATATCTATTCCAAATTGGGTTACCATCTTTAAGTTGAATTTTACTATATTTAGGATCAAATGGTAGTGATAAATACTTAAAATATTTTACATTTCTATCTCGGGTATTATTGGGAGCAAATATATCCTTTAAATCATTAGATTGAATGGAATTTGGATTTATTTCCTGAAATGAATTGCCAGTCAAAGATTGCTTAATTAAACTAATATATTTATCAGGAGTCTCAGACCAAATATTGCTTAAATATTCAAAAGAATTGGAGTCAGAATTATTGTCAGGAAATATTATTAAATGCCCTCCTCTATAAAGAAAGTCTTCAATTTTACTATCCGCTATCTCTCCTGAGTTTTCAGGATCTAAATAGAAAATAATATCCTGCTCATTTAATTTTAATTGAGGACTATTAAAATCGACAAATTCAGTAATGCTTAGTGATTCTCCGGATATATTTAATGTCCTTAAAGATTCCCTGATATAATATGACGATTCAGATGAACGGGCAATAATTGCTATTTTATGCCTATCAGGAATATTAAGTACGAAGTAAAAACGATTATCTTCTAAAATATCATCAACGTCTAATTCAATTTTCCCTAAATAGTTTCCTGATTTCGAAAGAGCTGTTTTAAAGGTAAATAATTTTGTATTCCCGGACTTTAGCGAAATTAGCTGCTGCCCAACTATCATTTCATTAATGATTAATTGCAATAAGCGGTTTTCAATATTTTCCACGCCACTATTTTGCACAGATACTTCAATTTCCATTTGGTCATTTGGAAGAAGAATTTCATTTACTATATTCAAATTGACTATAGCTAAATTGTTATTAATTTTTGGTGCAATAAAGGAATATATATGAAACGATTTCAATTGGTCACTATTGTCATTTAATTCTTTTATGGATGAATATTGTCCATCGGTTAAAATATACAATTCTTTTGAGGTAAATTCTCCTCTACTATTCACTTTCAACGTATTAAGAGAATTACTTATAGATTTTCCTAAAAACGTCGATTTTACAAGCGATTCAATTGGCGGCACATCTTCTCTAAGACCTTTAAATTGAAGCCCACCGCTTGTGTTCATCCAAATTAATTGATTTTTATCTGGGATTTGATTGAGTATTTTCTGGGCAGTATTTTGAACATTTTCTTTATTTCCAGACATCGAAAAACTATCATCCATAATTATAGCATGAAGGGCTGATTCCCCGGAATTTTGCAAATTAAATATTCCATTTATCACTGGCCTGCTAATCATTAAAATAATACATAGAATAATTATAGTTCTTAGGATTAGTAATAAAAGTTGTAAAATTTGAAGTTTTCGGATAGATTCCCGCTCTAATAGTTTTAAAAATCTTAGTGTGCTGAAATCTATAGTTATGAGGTTTCGGCGATTCAGCAGATGAATAATAAGTGGAATTGCACTTAAAGGAAGCAGCCAGAGGAAAAATGGTGTTAAAAAACTCACCCAACGCCTCCAATAGTTAAGATAAGTGCTAATACCATGGGTATGAGAAGATTGTCATTAATGCGGGGGGTTGAAAATAATTCAACAACCGTTGCTGCGATTACTGCAATGAAATTAACATAAGCTGCTGCTGAAGATAATGAAAATACAATAATTGTTGCTGTAATGAAAAATGCAGTAGATCCTTCTAATGATTTTGAAAATAATTGTGTTTTTCCAAATTTAATGCCAACAATTGCAGCCGCTGAATCGGCAATGCTTAATACAAGTAATCCGATAATTGCTGTATTTTCATTAAAAATGAATATGGTAACTGCAGCGCCAATAATTACCCATGAAGCGCCTGATAATATTCCCTGTTCAATAGGTCGGGTAAATGTTATAAATAGGTCGCTATATATGCGGTACAAAAATTTATTATGTCTCCTTCCATAATCTAAAATCGGTAAAATAATCGCACAGGATATTATCCATGGCTGGAAAGTATCCTTTCCAAAATACCATAGCATAAATGGAATGCATGATGAGGATAAATGGATGAGTTTCCGATAGATTTCTTGACGGTAACTTAAGGGGTCATGCATTCATTAAGTCCTGATACCTCTGGGAAATATTATCAGATTTAAATAAAGCTGATCCCACTATTGTTATATCGATACCTGCATCATAGACCTTTGAGATAGTATCTAAATTGACGCCACCATCCACTCCAATGGTGATATTTCTATCCTTGGTCATTTGAACAATATTTTCCATTTTATTTAAGGTAGATTTTATAAATGATTGCCCACCTTTTCCAGGGACAACTGACATAATTAAAATATAATCTAAATAATCCAATATTGGCAAAAGACAATTTTCATCTGTATAGGGATTTAAGGCAATACCAGCATAAACATTATTTTTACGAATATATAATAAATCTTCCTTTGGATTTGAGCTAGCTTCAGTATGAATAATTATCGTGTCTGATCCCGCTTTAATATACTGGTCTAAAGACTTGTGCGGCTTTTGAATCATTAGATGGGTTTCTAAATGACAATCGGTACATTCATTGATTGCGCTAACAATCATTGGGCCAAAAGTTATTGAAGGAACAAAATTTCCATCCATTACATCTAAATGTAAACGATCTGCACCAGCTGACTCTACTTTTTTAATGTCCTCAGAGATATTTTTAAAATTTGCAGCTAGAAGTGATGGTGATATTATTCTCATATTATTTATCCTGCTTATCAGTGCTTATAAGTAGATTAATTGAAGCAGGAAAAGATACCCTCATCCCAGCTGTCATATTTTGTTCAATTATCGTATTTGGCACAAGATCAGGCTGAAATTCATAGATGAGCTCCCCCACTCTAAGCCCCTCATTTATAATAGTCTTACGGGCTTTATTTAGGCTAAAGTTTACAACATCGGGAATTATATAATAATCTGGAGGCGCTCCCTTGCTTACTCCTAAAGTCATATTTGTAGAAGATTTTACTGTTTTCCCTTTTCTTGGAAGCTGAAATGATATAAAACCATCAGGAATTATATTGTCATATTCATAAATTACTGTATCAATGCCCAAACCAAGTTTAGCAATTGTTAATTTAGCATTTCGAAGGGTTGAATTGCTAATATCTGGAATTGTAATATCTTCATCTTTCCCTGCAATGGTAAGATCAATGGTCCTTCCTTCCTTTACTTTTGTAAATGCTCGGGGAAACATCTTTATAACGGTCCCTGGAATATTTGCATCTGAATATGGTACTAGTATTTCTTGGGTATTGAACCCCAGCGCACGCAATTGATAGACTGCTTTTTCTCGATATTCACTACGCACATCTGGCAAATAGTGCTCATTGTTATATCCCACATAATTAGGTAAAATAATATAGTCTAATATTATAATACCTGATAGTGAGAATATTATACAGGTTATGAGATATTTGAGTAGGGATCTACCCATTATTTACTAATCTTACTGCGAACCCTCCATCTATTTTGTGATCTGGCGGAAATGTAACCATAGCTCCTTTTTCATCAACATATTCAGGTGGAACATAATCCTTAGCAGATTCAATAGAATAATTTGGGTGCGATTTTAGAAATGCATCAATTACCATATAATTTTCTTCTGGTTCAACTGAACAGGTGCTATATACAATGACGCCTCCTGGATTTATAAAATTAGACGCTGCCCATAATATTTTTCTCTGCAGCAGATGCATTTCTAAAATATCATCAATTGAACGACGCCATCTAATATCAGCACGCTTAGCCATCACGCCAGTACCTGAGCATGGTACATCTAATAACATTTTATCCGTCATAGGAATTTCATCTTCAGTAATATCAACTAAGTCTGATTCTGTATTTTTTATATGCAATCTTTCTAATGTATTATCTAAACGTTTTAATCGTTCTTCATTTGAATCATAAGATAAAATAGATCCGGAATTATTTAACATTTCAGCAAGATAGGATGATTTTCCTCCAGGGGCGGCACAAACATCAGTAATTGACTCTTTTTTCTTAGGATCTACCAGTTGTACAACTAATCCTGCAGAAGGATCCTGAACAGAGATTTTACCTTCTTTGAATATATCACTTTTGAGCAATTCCTGATGCTTTGAAGTTTGAAAGAATTCAGGGATATGTTCAAATTGCTCATAGCTAATATCATGTTTTTTCAAATAATTTTTGAATTTAGCAGGAGTGTATTCAATTCGATTCACTCTGAACCAAAGATTTGGATATTCATTATTCCATTCTGCAAGGGCTTTAGCTTGATCAAAGCTTTTATCTTTAATCCATTTGCTAATTAACCATTCAGGATGGCTTAAATAGTTTGCTACATTAGCAATAGGAGTATTTTCATCTGGAATGCTTCTATCTTCTAAACTAGCAAGTGTTCTAAGAATGGCATTTGTTAGGCCTCCCAAATTTGGATGTATTTTTTTTGCCAGTTGGACAGTAGTAGTTACCGCTGCATAATCTGGCACACTATCCATATAAAACAATTGAAAAACGCCAAGTCTGAGTAATATGCGTAATCCTTCTTTTAAATCTTCATAATCGCCAACAAATACTTGTCTAAGTTCCCAATCCAACCTTCCCGTAAGCCTTACAGTACCCTGAACCAGCATGGTAATAAAACGTCGGTCCTGATCGCTGATATTATCGCCTTCTCTACGATATATTTCTGCAGTTACATCTGATAAACGACGATCTCTAAATGCCGCTTTTTTCATTATTTCCCATGCAATTCTTCGTGTTCTTATTTCTTTTTTAATCAAAACACCCTCCTGTAATTCTTGGAAATCCTAAGATAAATTGATCTACTGGAAGCATTTTTTTACCTTCAATTTGAATGTTGGTAATTTGAATTGGCTCTGTAGCTGTCCCTATTTTAAATATGGAATCAGCATATTCAATTTGCCCGGGAATTAACGATGCACTGCTTGTGTTTCGTAAGACCTTAGAACCAAACAATTTAACTCTTTTATCATTATAAAAGGTAAAAGCTCCAGGTTTTGGTGAAAAAGCTCTAATCTGGTTATGTATAGAATCCGCTGTTTTAAGCCAATTTATCTTGCAGTCCTCAACGCCTATCTTTGGAGCATATGTTGCTTTTTCGGAATCTTGTTTAAGTGGTTTGATATTATTTTCGGCAAGTGCAGTTAAGGTCTTCATAATGAGTTCAGCTCCAATTAGTGATAATTTTGAAAGGACTTCACCCGTTGTGATTGTATTATCAATTTGCATGGAATGTTGAAAAAGTAAATCACCTGTATCCACTTTCTTCTGGATCAGGAATGTACTGAGCCCAATTTCAGCATCACCATTTAATATTGCATGATTTACTGGAGCTGCTCCTCTATATTTTGGGAGTAAAGATGCATGGAGATTTACAGCACCTTTGTTAGGTATATTTAGAATTGATTCTGGTAATATTTTATAAGCCACGACAACATAAATATCTGGATTAATTTGTTTTAATGTAGAATGTAATTGATTGCTTCTTGTGCTTTCCGGTTCATAGATAGGCAGGCCATACTTCTCTGAACATTTTTTTATTGCTGATGACTTTACCTTTAATCCACGTCCTGACTTTCTATCTGGACTTGTTACTACTCCCAATATTTCATGATCTGAATCATGAAGGGCATTAAGAGTAGGAACTGCAAATTCAGGTGTACCAAAAAACACCAATTTCATATTGCTATTAACTATTTAATTTATAAAATAATTCCAGTAGATGGACTGCCATTTTTTGAAATTTCTAAAAGACGCTTTTTTATTAGTATCTTTTTAGCTGGCGACAGATAATCTACGAAGAATTTGCCATTTAAGTGATCTAATTCATGTTGAATTACACGGGAAAGTAATCCGGTAAATGATTCTTCATAAAAATTTTGTTCTAAATCCTGAAATTTTATTATAATAGTTTCAGGACGTTCAATTTCCGCACGGATATCAGGCACACTTAAACATCCTTCCTCCATAATGGAAGATCCATTCGATCCAATAATTTCAGTATTGATTAAAATATATGGTTTACAATCTTCTTCACCTTCCAAATTGGAGGTATCTAAAACTACTAGATTCAAACTATATCCTATTTGATTTGCAGCTAATCCTATTCCACTTCCTTCATGCATGGTATTAAACATTTGCTCTACTAAATAGGGTAGATTTGTAAAATCGCTTACATCCTCAACTTTTTTACGGAGAATAGGATCACCATATTTTAAGATCTGGAGTGTCGGTTTAGCTGTTAGCGTCTGGGGCTTCATCGTTATTATTGTTTGCTGGCCCAGCAATATATGAACGGGCAATATTTAATTTAATACCAGAGCCTACATCAATTGAAATCTTGTTTTCATTTTTTCCCTGAAAGCTGACAATCTTTCCATATATTCCTCCACGAGTTAAAATTTTATCACCTTTTTTCAGCTTAGAAAGTGAATCTGCATGCTGCTTTCGCTGCTTTGATTGTGGCCTTAGTATAAGTAGATAAAAGATTAATCCAATTAATATAATTGGTAAAAATGCTGCTATACCGCTTCCGGTTTGTCCATTAGTTTGAGCGAAAAGTAATTCCAATTTATGTTCCTGATTTTATTTTGATAATTAACTATACTATTTCTTGGCATGATATTACTATTACCAATGTGTATAATTTAATAAATTTATTAGATAGAATATCATAAATGATAGAAATTTTATACCTGTGCAAATTGGAAATTTAAAGATATTAAACCCCTTATTTCTTGCGCCTATGGCAGGGATAACCGATCATCCCTTTCGTATACTCTGCCGGGAAATGGGTGCTGGTGTTGTATTTACTGAATTTGTGAGTGCAAATGGAATAATTCGTGAAAATATGAAAACATTGGAATTAATGAAATTCACCGATAATGAACGCCCTATTGGAATTCAATTATTTGGAGAAACTCCGGAAATTGTGGGGAATTCAGCTAAAATGGTATACGATATGTTGAAGCCAGACATAATTGATATTAATTATGGATGTCCCGTTCCAAAGGTTACCAAGAAAGGAGCTGGCTCTGCAGCCTTAAAGGATCTCTGTCTCATGGATGACATTACTCAAGCTGTTGTAGAGGCAGTACCAGAAATACCCGTAACAGTTAAAATGAGGGCTGGATGGGATCAAGACAATCTGGTTTCTACCGAAGCAGGGGTACGCATGGAGAAGATTGGCGTAGGGGCAATTACTCTCCATCCCCGTACTACCAAACAACAATTCAGCGGCATGTCTAATTGGAGCCTCATTAAGGAATTGAAAGAGGCGGTAAATATTCCGGTAATTGGAAATGGTGATGTGAATTCATTGGAGGATTATAATAAATTGCTAAATGAAACAGGCTGTGATGGAGTTATGATTGGCAGGGCCGCCCTAGGAAAGCCGTGGATATTCAATTCTCTGAAAACGAATACTTCTGCAGATGCAGTTATAAATCCTGACTTATCTCAAATAATTAACATTGCCCAGAGACATTTTTTAATGTTAACTGAATATTATAATAATTCCCTAAGTGTCAATTTATCGAAAAAGCATTTTAATTATTATTTCAAAGGATTTAATGGAGCTTCAAATTGGAGAAAGCAATTTATGAACATAAAAAATACAGATGAAATATTTTCTCTCTTGAATCAGATGACAAAAGAACTAATTAATTAGAATTAAAAATTGCATATTGATTCTTCCCAGATTCTTTTGCAGAGTACATAGCTTTATCGGCATTGTTTATTAACGTTTCGATACTATCTCCATCTTGAGGATAAATACTAATACCAATACTTGTTTTTGGGGAAACCATTTTATCTTTAATTGCTATAGCACTTTTATTTGAATCAAGAATCCTTTCAGCCAACTTCACTGCATCTTTAATATTACTAATTCTAGGCATTAGAATTGTAAATTCATCACCCCCTCTTCTTGATACGGTATCAGATTTTCGAGCGCAATTTATGAATCTTTTTGAAATTGTTTTCAGCATTACATCTCCTGCATCATGCCCTAATGTGTCATTTAATTCTTTAAATTCATCTAAGTCTATAAAAATTATTGCCATACCCTCTTGTGACCTTTTCGCCTGATTTAAAGCAATTTCTGACCTATCTAAAAATAATGTACGATTTGGAATTTCCGTTAATGAATCAAAATATGCCTGATGTTTTAAATTTTCCTCATTTTGCTTTAACTCAGTAATATCGCGAATTACTACTGTATAAATAAAATTATTATTTAATAATTTACTTGAGATATTTATCTCAATTGGAAAAGCAGAGTTATCTTTATGGATGCCTTTAAATTCTGCTGGAGATAATGAATTATTAGATTGTATATATAGGGAAAAAGATTCTTGATCGGCACTGTGGATTAAGGCAGAGAAATTTGTGTTGATTAATTCAATTGATGTATAGCCAAATATGTTTAATGCTTCTTCGTTTATAAACTCTATATTATTTTTAGAATCAAGGGTGATAATCCCAATTCCGGCAAAAGTAAATATATCTTTAAAATATGCATTTACTGTATCAGAATCTCTATTTTTATCAAGATTTTCTATATTATTCATTAATCATTTCTTCTTCTTTTTTTAAGTGTTCGTAAAGTTATATAAATTAATGTGTTCCCCAAAAATATCCCTTTCCATGCATTTGAAATAATTGGAGTGATGTTTAAATTATAATTTCTAAAAGCTAATAATAGAGTGAAAATGACAAAAACACCATAAATTCCGGAATATTCTCCTTCTAATACCTTTCTAAAAGAAAATATTGATTTGGTTGGAGTATAAGACGTAATATTGGGAATAAAAGCAGGGGTTTTAGATGACCAATTTTCGTATTCACTTCCAAACTTGGAAATCAAAAATGTTTCTTCGGCGTACATAATACGTTCATAATAAATCCAGAAAGATAATATAAAAATAATGATGCTATAAATATTCCCAGTAAATATGAAGGGGCCTAAAAAAATTAAAAAATTACCTAAGTACAGAGGATGTCGAACTATTGAATAAATTCCAGTTTGATTCAATGAAGTAGCCTTCTGCTGTTTTGTATTTCTTCCAGAAGTTCCCGTAGGCACAAATGCAACTGTAATAATACGAATGCACTCTCCTAGCAATGAAGTACTCAATCCTACATAAAATAGTAAATTAAATGATATCCCCACCGGAGTAAATAAAGAATAAAATAATAATGGTAGAATTATTAGCGGTAAGTAGCTGCGGTGTTTAAATAACCAATTTCCAGAAATTGCAAATTCATTTTTCAGAGACATCATTCAACTCCAAAATATTTTTATTAGGCGCCAACATACCACCTGAAATAATTATTTTAAGACCTTCTTCAATTGACATATTAGTTTCATGAGCGTCTTTTTGGGGTACATATAACATATATCCAGAAGTAGGGTTGGGGGTTGTGGGAACAAAAATATGATAATAGGCATCCCCTTTCTCATTTGTCGATTCACCTGTCACCATTGTTAATGTCCAAATACCTTTTCTTGGGTATTCAATAAATACTACTTTTTTAAATGCTTGCCTATCAGGGCCAGATAAGCTGGTAGTTATTTGTTTTATAGTACGATATACTGAGTTAACTATTGGAATTCTAGAGAGCATATTTTCAAGCCATGCATACAACCTCTTCCCCAATACGTTTGATACCAATATACCTATCAAATAAATAAATAATAAGGTTAGAATAAAGCCGGCTATTTGCGGCACATAAAGCGGCACTTTATCAGCGAAAATAAATTCGACAATAGATGCGCCTGGTCTGGAAAAGAAATGAAATAATTTTACGACAATCCAATAAGTCGCAGTCAAAGGAAGTATTGATATCAATCCAGTTAAAATATAATATTTAGTACTTTTTCTAGCCATTGTTAATTATACTTATTATTGATTTTAAGTATTCCTTTCAAATCGTTGATCTAATTCATTGATAGACAAGTTAATAATTATTGGCCTCCCATGAGGACAATAATAAGGGTGATCTGTAGAAAATAGGCGATCAACAAGGTGTATTCTCTCTTCTGGATTTAGCTGGTCTCCTGCTTTTACAGCCGATTTGCATGCATAGATAGCAGCAATTTGATCAATAAATGAAGGGTCTATCTTCTTAACAGATATGTATTGATCAATAATTTCTCTGATAATTTGGCTCTCATTACCCCAGTTAATATCAGGAGGAATTTCATCAATGATGATTGTATTTTCACCAAATTCTCGAAAACGGAAACCAATTTTATTTAGATAATGAGTAATTTCTAAAAGGCTTTCATATTCCTCAGGTTGTAGTTTTAATGATTGAGGAAAAAGTACAGTTTGGGATGGAAAACCCTGCCCTTCTATAGCTTTTTTGGCCTCTTCAAATAATACTCTCTCATGAGCAACATGCTGATCAATTATGACAATACCACTTTTTATTTCAGTTATAAGATATTTTTTATGAATTTGCCAAATATGATTTGACACAGGTTGCAATTCTTCATTGGGCATTTTAATATCATCTAACGTTGACTCCATACGGAGATGGGCGCGTTGAATTTGGGGATCACTTTTGTCAATGAGACCATTAAATTCGGAATCAATACGCTTATGAGGAGCCTGCTCAAATTGAGCAATTGAACCAGAGGGTGCTTTTTCTAAATGTAATGGTTCGGTTTCTTTAGAAGAATGAGCTGGGAAATGTTGATAAGAATTATAATCGGGTATTACTTTAAGTATATCTTGTAGAACACTTGTGATCGAGGTTTTAATTACATGATATATTTGCCATTCATTTATAAAACGTACCTCAAGTTTTGCAGGATGAACATTCACATCGAAAAGTTCCGGTGGCATCTCTAAAAATAATACAAAAAACGGAAATTCTCCACGCTGAATAAGTGATTGATAGGCAGAATATATTGATGAATTTAAAAGACGATTTTTTATAAATCTACCATTTAAAAATATATATTGTTCTCCTTGCCTTTTCTTTATAAGAGATAAATTCCCTGTAAATCCTTTTACTGTATAAGGATCTTTTGTTAATTCCACGGGGAGAATTCCATTTTTGAAATTGGAACCATAAATTGCATTTATTCTTTCAGATAATTCCTGTACTGGAACATCATATACAATTTTGTCATTTGACATCATTTTAAATGCGACTTCAGGTCTAGAAAGCATAAAACGACGCATCATCGAATTAATAACAGCCTGTTCTGTTGCAGGTTTTTTTAAAAATTTTCTTCTAGCTGGAGTATTATAGAATAAGTTTTGAACTTTACAAGTTGTGCCAATTAATGCTGCAGAGGGTTTAAAAGATTTCTCTTCACTTCCATGAATTCGAATTTCATTTCCCTTAGAATCGATTTCTGCCGATATTGCTGTAAACATTGAAACAGATGCTATACTTGGCAGAGCTTCACCGCGAAATCCAAGCGTTGAGATTGAATTTAAATCTTCTAATTCATGTATTTTACTGGTTGCATGTCTTGTAAATGCCAGCTTTAAATCTTCCTTGCTCATACCGCATCCATTATCAGAAACTTGAATGAGATCATGGCCGCCATTTATAGTATGAACATCAATATTGCTTGCTCCTGAATCAAGGGAATTTTCAATTAGTTCTTTTAAAACCGATGCAGGTCTATCAATAACTTCGCCTGCTGCAATTTGATCGACTAGAGAAGATTCTAAATGGTGAATTTTATTCATCAGTTAATTTATGTCCAACTGTTTTACGGATTTCAATTAATAAGTCGCTTACTTCTTTTAAAACGATTTCTGTATCTTTCTCAATCTTTTCACAAAAAAGTTTATCATTAATATCTTTAAGGTTTATGCGCACATTTAGAGCTGCGCCTCTTGCCCCTGCGTTAGCCATTTCTCCACTCACTCCAGCATCTGAAATTGAATTAGGATTTCCATATTTAGCAGCTTCTAATGACAAATCCATGATTTTACGACAATACTGCAATGTTTTAAACGGAACTTTTGTTGCTTCCTTCATGGTACGATCTATGGCAGAGTTTCTATCTTTTATCTGTTGTTCAGATTTATTTGGCAATTTAAATGCTTCCATAACCATTTTAAATGATTCAGTATCTGCATCTACTAATTGAATTAATTCATCTTTTAATTTTTGACTATCGTCAGCAAGTTTACTCATTTGTTTAAACAGTGGTTCCCATTTCTTTTTACCAAATGTTAGATTCGCAACCATTGCCGATAATGATGCACCCAATGCACCTGCCAATGCTGAAACACTACCGCCCCCGGGGGCAGGGCTGTCTGAAGATAATTCATCAGAAAAATTACACAGGGTCATTGTAGCTAATTCTCCAGATTGTTTTCCAATTCTGTATTCAATTATTTTTTCATTGGGATCAAATGGTGCTAAATCGTCTAGTCCCATTGATTTAATTGCAATATGAATTATATCTTTTATTGGAATCCCTGTTGAGCGCTTCTGTTTTGTGAGGTAATATTTCCCGGAAGTGATCATAGATTCAAGTGGAATTAATCCCACAAGTTCACTTCCTGATACTCGTACTCCCCTCTTTCTTGCCTGCTTTCGCGTTTCTTCAAAGGCAATATGTGGAGGAGTTTCATTAAAATTTGTAAGATTCATGGACACCTGCGCCAATCCATATTCATCAATATACCACCCTACAGCTTTACATGATTTCAAAATACCAGGGGATTTTATGGGAATACCATTTTTATCACGAACAAATTTACCATACTCATCACGTTTATTTCGCCCCTGTTCACGAATATCAAGGGAAATATCAGTAGCAATCTTTTTATCCTTTGTATTAAGGTTTATATTATAAGCGATAAGAAAATTTCGAGCACCAATTGCAGTAACTCCAGCTGATACATGAGGCTTTCCGGGGCCATAATCAGGTTTCCATTCGGGTAATTGTAACTTTTCTGTCATTTCCTCAAATTCTCCACTGCGAATACTTGCCAAATTTATGCGATCATTATTTGCAGCTGAACATTCATATAGGAAAACAGGAATCTTAAGTTGTTCTCCTACTCGTTTTGCCAGCTGTTTCGAATATTTCACACAATCATCCATTGTGGTTCCAGAAATGGGTACAAAAGGACATACATCAGTTGCGCCCATACGAGCATGAGCTCCGCTATGTTTCTGCATATCAATAAGTTCGGATCCCCTTTTTATACCAAGAAATGCTGACTCAATTACTGATTCAGGATCTCCCACTATAGTGACTACGGTTCGATTAGTATCTGCACCGGGATCAACATCTAAAAGTGTGATGCCGGAAACTGATTCCATAGTATCAGTGATTTCTTTTATTAAATCAAGATCTCGTCCTTCACTAAAATTAGGTACACATTCAATAATTTTCATTACAACCTTTAATAATTAGATAAATTATACATTAAAAATATGAGCATGATTAATAATAGTATATTCCTAGAGAGTTTAACTAAACTGCTATTTTTGCGCCAACATTGATGTCGTAAAAATTTAATTTTCAATTGCCTTAAAAAGTTATGCCTGTAAATAGATACATGAATGTTTTAACAAATGGCATCATAATAAACCCTAAAATTGAAAAAGGCGTTACCATACCGATTAGGATCAGACCCATTAAAATCTTTGGTCCATAGAATTGAAGCTTCCAAGCCAATTCAGGATTATTTTTGGAAATCATATTGCCAAATATTTGGGAACCGTCTAAAGGCGCAACAGGAATCAAATTGAATATTGCCAAAGATATATTTATAAATACAAAGAAATAGAGGATTTGAATAAATATTTCACTTTGCATGATGCCAGTCATATTAACAAATCTCATTATCAATCCTCCAATAAATGCTAATATTAAATTAGATGCTGGGCCAGCAAATGCCACTTTCATCATATCTTCTCGAGGGTTGGAAAAGTTTACAGGATTCACAGGAACCGGCTTTGCCCAGCCAAATCCTACAAATAATATCATCAAAGAGCCAATGGGATCTAAATGCGCTATGGGATTCAGGGTTAAACGTCCATTTTGGGCAGCGGTATGATCGCCTAAATGATATGCCATATATCCATGGGAGAATTCATGAAAACAAAGTGAAAATATCAAAATAGGAAGTAATATTATTAATACTTCCATTGGTAAACGTAAAAGCATTTAGCTCCTTGGATGAAATTCTTTATGAATTTCTTTTAAATAAATTTTATCAATATTCGTATAGATCTGGGTGGTTGTTATATCCGAATGTCCAAGCATTTCCTGAACGGATCGTAAATCAGCACCCCCTTCTAATAAATGAGTAGCAAAACTATGTCGCAACACATGTGGGCTGACTTTTTTTGTAATCCCGGCTCTAAGAGTATTTTCATGAAGAATATTCCAAATTGACATTCGGGTCAGCTTTCCTCCCCTATGGTTTAGAAATAATATTCCCTGACTTTTGCCTTTTCTAGAATTAGAAGGTCTTAATTCTTTAAGGTAAAGTGTTAGAAAAGACAATGCTATTTTGCCAATGGGAACTATTCTTTCCTTTCTACCTTTGCCAAAAACGCGAATCAATCCGTCATCCATCATGAGGTTCTTCAGCTTTAAATCAACCAATTCAGTGACTCTTATACCGGAAGCATAAAGCAGGCTAAGTATGGCTTGATCTCTAAGGGCATATTTTTTAGTTAAATCAACTGCCTGAATAATCTTGTCAACTTCCTCAACTAATAATGTCGTTGGAATCTTTCGAGTTAACCGTGGCGGCATCAATAATTCCGATGGGTCATTTTTAGTGATTTTTAATTGGCACAGATATTGGTGAAATCCACGAATAGTTGAAAAAAGTCTATGAATAGTTGATGATTTTTTAAAATCACTCTTTGTATCCATTGTCCCTGCATTATTTAAATCTTTTACAAAATTTTCAATATGAGATGCTTTAATTGAATTAATTGAAGTGAGATGCAATTCAGAGAACAAAAAATGGGTATATTTTTTCAAATCAAGATTATATGCATAGAGGGTATTATTCGATAATCTCCGTTCAAATTGCAAGTGCGATAAATATTCAGTAGCCAATTCCCATAATGGATTATTCCTTTCAATTGCAGGTTCATTAATCATAATTGATGGACTGCATTTGTAAATTTAAGCAATTCTTTAATTGAGGGGTTTTGTTCTATTTTAGTTCCGGTTACTATATAGTCTGCCCCAGAGTTGACTAAAGATTGTGCTGACGCAGATGTATTAATGCCCCCGCCAACGATAATTGGTATTTTCAGTTGTTTTGAGATAATTGAAACTACTTCTGCTGCTGCATGATTTTCAGCCCCACTTCCTGACTCTAAAAATACAAAACTATTGCCAAGGTATTCACCAGCTAAAGCATGAGCCAGTATAATGTCATGTTTATTCATTGGAATTGGTGATGTATTACTCATTACTTCTACAGATGAACGTATACCACCATCTAAAAGAATGTAAGCAGTTGGAATTGCCTCTAAATTCATATTGTGTATAATTGGCGCAGATTTAACATGTTCACCAATTAAGTATTGAGGATTTCGCCCACTAATTAAAGATAAAAATAATACTGCATCTGCATGTTGAGAAAGTTGATTGGATGATCCAGGAAAAATAATTACAGGAAGCTCTGTATTTTTAGTAACCTCTTCAAGCCTCGATTCAAACTCATTGTCGGATATCAAACTACCTCCAATAAATATAGCATCAAAGTCACTTTCATTTACAAGTTGAAGCATGCCTAGTAAGGCATTGTCATTCTTGATATCTGGATCAAGAAGTGCAATTGCAACTGCACCACGCTCAGCCCTGATTTTTTCTAATTTTAAGAATGTGTTCAACTAAATTCCCTCAAGCATTTAATTAAATAATTAATTTCATCAAAAGTTCGTTTTTCTGTGACAGCAATTAGAAGTAAAGAATTGCTTTTATCAGATTGCACAGTCATAATTGTAATACCTTTTGCTGCACAATAATCAACTACATCATTAGCAGAATGAGTGGTTTTTACAACAAACTCCATTAAAAACTCATTAGAATAGGGTAAAGTGTAATTTTCCAATTCCGATACACCTTTTGCAGCAAATCGCGCTTTTTGATAGCATATCTTGGCAAAATAAGGCATTCCTTGTGCTCCCATAAGTGAAAGGTATATTGTAGCCCTCAAGGCAAGCAAGCCTTGGTTTGTGCAAATATTTGAAGTTGCCTTTTCTCGCCTTATGTGCTGTTCTCTGGTTTGTAGAGTGAGTACGAATCCATCTCTATTATTTTTATCAATTGTTTTTCCAATAATTCTGCCAGGAATTCTACGTTTATATTTATCTTTCACCGCCATTAATCCAAGTAATGGCCCACCATAATTCATTTGATTTCCTATTGTCTGACCTTCACCAACGTATATATCTGCTCCACATTCTCCGGGAGATTTAAGAACAGATAATGCAAATGGATCTGAAACGGCAATCAGCAGAGCATTAGGGTCTAGCATCTTCTTTTTGCTTTCCATCCAATTTTCAATTAAACCATTCCTATTAGGTGATTGAATAATTAAGGCGGCAATATTATCGGTATAAGAGTTTAGGCAATTTAGATCGGTCATGCCATCAATTTCTGGAATTTCAACTAATTTCATATCTTGACCAGTTAGATATGATCTTACAACATGAATATAATTAGGATGTAATGATCCGGAATATAAAATAATATTACTACGGGATACTGAATGAGCCAAGAGGCATGCCTCGGCAACTGCTGAAGCACCATCATAGAGAGATGCATTTGCTATATCCATTCCCGATAGTTCGCAGATCATAGTTTGAAATTCGTATAAATATTGCAATGTTCCCTGACTGACTTCCGCCTGATAAGGAGTGTAAGCAGTATAAAACTCAGATCGCCCACTAATAAAATCTACCACTTTGGGAATATAATGATCATATATCCCGCCTCCAGCAAAACAATAATTTCCCGGTTCATTGGAAATGCTTAATTCCTGTAATTCTTTTTCTATTTCCATTTCAGAAAGAGGATCGCCAAGTCCTAAATCATAATCCAATCTAAGTTTTTTAGGAATCGTTTCTATCAGATCAGAGAAAGCCGCTACTCCAGCTCCTTTAAGTAACTGAATTTCTTCTTCTGGAGTTGTGGGAATAAAATGCATTATTGAATTAGTGATTTATATTGATCTGGAGTAAGGTAATTATCATCATTATTAGTGAAATTATTTAGTTTTATTATCCACCCACTATCATAGGGATCCGTATTTAAACTATCTGGATTATCCTCAAGATTTATGTTAACTTCCAAAATCTCTCCATTCATTGGAGAATAAATATCTGCAACGGTCTTAACTGCTTCAATAGTTCCTATGGAGTCTTCTGCTTGAACAGAATCTCCAATCTCTGGTAATTCGATAAAAATAATATCGCCTAATTCACCCTGAGCATAATCAGTGATACCTACAGTAGCAATACCATTTTCTATCTTTATCCATTCATGGTCTTTGGTGTAAAGTAAATCTGATGGTATATTCATTTAATACTATTCTCCTGGTTTAAATTGAAAATTTTCTAAAAATCCTGTATCTATAAGACCTTTTTGAAAGTCAGTGTTTTCAAGAATCTGCCGTTGAAAGGGTATGATTGTCTTAATTCCTTCAAATACACATTCATCTAAAGCTCCAATCATGCGATTAATAGCTTCAATCCTAGATGGAGCATGAACAATAAGCTTTGCAACCATTGAATCGTAATTTGGTGGAACTGTATATCCTGCATAAACATGAGTATCCACTCTAATCCCCATGCCGCCAGGCATATGAAAACTACTAATTGTTCCTGGGCAGGGTCGAAATTTATGAGAAGGATCTTCTGCATTAATTCTACATTCAATTGCGTGACCGCGAATTTTCATTGTTTTCATCCAATCTGGAATAGGATATCCGGCATGGCAGAGAATTTGGTATTTTATCAAGTCTGCCCCAATTACCATTTCAGTTACAGGGTGTTCAACTTGGATTCGAGTATTCATTTCCATGAAGAAAAAATCATTATTAGCATCCATTAAAAACTCGATAGTACCTGCGCCTACATAATTTGAAGCTTTAGCGCCAGCTATGGCCGCATCGTACATTTTATTGCGAGTTATTTCGTCAACCCCAGGAGAAGGAGATTCTTCAATGAGTTTTTGGTGACGGCGTTGAATAGAACACTCTCTTTCTCCCAAGGCAACAACATTTCCATGTTTGTCCGCTAATATTTGCACCTCAATATGTCGTGGTTTTTGAATAAATTTTTCTAAATATAGATCCCCATTGTTAAATGACATTTCTGCTTCAGATTGAGCTGTATTAAATGCGCTCTCAAGATGTTCTTCGCTTTCAACTAGACGCATACCTTTTCCACCACCCCCTGCAGTGGCTTTTAGCATAACTGGATATCCGGCTTTTTCCGCTTCTATCTTGGCATCTTCTATAGACTCTACTATGCCATCCGACCCATAAATTATTGGTACACCTATTTTTCTCATAGAATCTTTGGCGTTTGCCTTGTCACCCATAGCATCTATAGTCTCAGGCGGAGGTCCTATAAACTCAATTCCATTTTCATCACAAATCTTTGAAAACTGTGAGCTTTCGGCAAGAAATCCATATCCAGGGTGGATTGCATCCGCATTTGTTAGTTCAGCAGCTGCAATTAAAGCAGGAATATTAAGATAGCTCTTTGAACTTTCAGCAGGTCCCACGCAAATGGCTTCATCCGCAAACTTTGTATGCAGGGATAATTCATCTGCTTTTGAATAAACAGCAACGGTACCTATGTTAAGTTCACGGCATGCACGAATAATTCGGAGAGCTATTTCTCCCCTATTGGCAACTAATATTTTATTATACATAAATTATTCAGGAGAAATAACTATGAGATCTTGATCATACTCTACAGGAGTGCCATCTTTTATGAGGATATTTACTACTTTCCCTGATATTTCAGATTCTATTTCGTTAAATATTTTCATAGCCTCTATTATACAAATAACTTGACCAGTTTTAATTATATCTCCTTCTGAAATAAATGGAGGAGTATCTGGTTTGGAAGATTGATAATATGTCCCTACTAAGGGTGCTTTGATTATAACTGTATTTTCTTCAGTTGAAGCAGAGATATTTACCTCTTCAGTATTAACAGCTATTTTTTCAACTTCTATTGCAGTTGGAATCTCAGAATTAGTATCGGGAGCATTTATTATTGGTGGAGATGAATCAGGATGAGTGGGTTCAATATTATTTTCGGATGATTGAACTGATTTTTTTCTAATTTTTATTTTCTGCTTACCCCAAAAAGTTGATATTTCAAGTTCATCTACTTTGGAATCTTCTAAAATCTTAATAAGATTTTTTATATTATTTTCTAACATAAGGGTATTAATTCTTTACTCGCTCAATATAGCGTTTATCTTTCGTATCTATGCGAATAACATCTCCGACTTGAATAAATAATGGCACTTGAATTGTTAAATCCGTCTCTAATGTTGCCGGTTTGGAACCACCTTGGGCTGTATTCCCCCTTTCTCCAGGATCGGTAGCTTTGATGGTCATATTCATATGTTGTGGAATTCTCACCTCAATGGGCTCATCTCCGTTAAAAGCAATAGTTGTAACTGTATTTTCTAAAAGGAAATCAAGCACATCTTCTACTTGGGATTCACTCAAACTTACCTGCTCAAATGTTTCTTCATCCATAAAAATATAATTAGAATTCTCAGAGTAAAGATAGTTGTAATTTCTAGCCTCAACTCTTACAGTTTCAATCTTTTCCCCGGCTCTAAAAGTTTCTTCTACTACCTGTCCTGTACGGATATTCTTTAATTTTGATCTTACAAAAGCACTGCCTTTGCCTGGTTTGACATGAAGAAATTCTACAATCTTCCATAAGTTATTTTTATGATTTATAATTAAACCATTTTTAAAATCTGAAGTATTTGCCATCGTTTATGTCGTATTCCTTAATTTAATTTATACCCTTAAAATTACATATCAATTGTACATTATTCACATATATTTGAGATGATAGATTCTGAATTTCTTATAGAACGTTTTGCACTTTTTTTACCCATGGTAATTATGTATGCAGAACTACACTTTCGTTTTAAATGGAGTAATAGTCGCTATTTTCAAAAGGAACCTGAAATATTAGCCGACCTTCCCATTAGAATTGAACCCGGGAATGATATTCCAATATTATTAATAATAAAGGATGCACACATATTTCCAATCATCTTTAAAAAGGCTGAAATAAAAATTATTAAAAATAATAAAATAATTCAATCCAAAATATTTTCATATAATGCTGATATTGATTTGAATTGGTGGGATGATACAATCACAATAGATGCAACAGGAATTTCGGGAGACGTGGAAATTAATGTTGAATTTTTCTATAAAATCAATGGTAAAAGCAGAAATTGCACTATTCATAATTACCCTCTGTGTACTCATAATAACCTGACAACCTATGTTTCTGAATTTCCATATCCAAATGATGGGAATGCATTATATGGGGATTTGCACTACCATACAAACTTAACTGAAGATAAGGTTGAGTTTGGAGCCCCACTAAAAGCCACTCTTACTGCAGCAGAAGCCTTAGGATTGGACTTTTATTGCAATACTGACCATTCCTATGATTTGGATGATGTTCCTGGTTCATGGACAGAAACTGACCCAAATCTAGAAAAATGGAATAAATCAAGATCGGAAATAAATAAAATCAACAATGATAATCCTGGAAAATCATTTATCATCCCATCAGAAGAATTAAGTTTACATAATCAAGATGGAAGGAATGTGCATGCACTAATACTAAATAATTCACATTTTTTACCTGGACAAGGAGATGGTGCTGAAGAAGCATTTAATTTTTATGCTCACTATAATACCAAAACTGTACATGCTAGTTTGGATGAAAATTCGCTCTGTATTGCTGCGCATCCGTTTTCCCCTGTTCCCCTTGTACAATGGTTTTTTGTAAAAAGAGGCAAGTGGCTATTAAAAGATATTTTAGAAAATAATCTCGCTGGACTTCAAATAGTAAATGGAGATCTAGGCAGAGGATATCAACATGGAATTAAAATCTGGATTAGATTGTTATTAGATGGATATCATAAGTTTATTTATGCTGGAAATGATGCTCATGGGAATTTCAATATGTATCGTCAAATTAAAACACCTATGTTGTCTTTATATGAAAAGAAAGAGCAACTATTTGGAGAATTCAGAACTGGAGTATTTACAAAAAATAGAAACATAAATTCTGTGATTTCTTCTATGAAAAATGGAAATTGCTTTGTGACAAACGGACCATTTATAAATTTAACTTTTGAAAATAATGGATCAATACATGGAATGGGGAGTGTTATTTCATCAAATTTGGGGAGCTTTAAGATATCAATTATTTCTACTTCTGAATTTGGAAAAATTAAAGATATTACTTTAATAAAAGGTATCATTAAAGAACAAAAAGAGAATGATTTCTTTACAATTCTTAATTACGGGGATTATGAATTAGAAAAATATATTGAAATTAATATTGAAAGTGAATGTTATTTCCGCTGCATAGTAGAACTTGAATCAATAAGCAGTAAAAAGATTTTTGCACTTACGAATCCAATATGGCTAAAACCCAAATTGAATTAGTATATTTTTATTATCAATTTTTGTTTATGATTCAGTCCTGACCCTATTAAAGGAAGTTATTAATTTAATATAACCCTCCTTGTCAGCATTAAACTGATCAATAGGCGGAATATAATTTGCATATTTTGCTTTATCTGCCATTTGACTCACTTTGTTCCATGAATTTACCAACTCTGATTCTATGCCAATGAAGGCAAAATGTTCTGCTAATTCCCGTGATGTCATTTCTGTCGCTTTTATATAGAATATTTCATTAAAAAATAATCGACATATTTCACTTAATTTTAAATAGTAATTTTCTGCGGTCTCAGAATTTATTTTTGACGGAAGTGGCAAGTCTTCGATTTTTTTAATTGATTCATTTAGAGCCGATATTTTGAAAGAACCTTTTAAATCATTTAAATCATTCAAATTTGTTTTTGAATTCCAGAGATACCCTCCAGCTACCAAACCTGCAATAATTAATACTATTAACAATCCAAGTTTTAAAGTCGAATTTAATTTTAATTCTTTCATCGGTTTGATTGAACGTATCTCATTTGATGAAGTTGAAATATTTGATAAAATATTTACACTAATTTTACTTGTTTGAATTCTAATTACATCATTATTATTATTTTTTATATCAACGGAAATAGATGGAATAATAATTAACCCAGCTTTCCAAAATTGCAGAAAATAACTGATAGAAGATGGGGTTAGAACTTTATCTACCACAGTAAACTCTTCTTTACTTCCCTCTATTTCATTAAAAACGGGTATCTCAGTTGATTGTAAATTCTCCACACTAACTTGTAATTCAATCAGTGAGCCGACAAAAGCGGTGTCGGGTATTATTTCAACTTTTAAATCAACAGAATATAATCCGCTCAAAAGTAAACAGATTAATAATAATTTTCGCATTAATATCGGTGTATTCTAGAATTAAAAAACTGCTCCAAAGGTTTTAAATATCCATCAGATGTATCTATAGATATGAAATCTATTTTATTATTTTTACAAAACTTTTTTATGATATCATTTTTGTTTCGAATATTATTTGGGGAAATGTTTTGCAATGACTTATCATTTGTATCAATCCATATTGATGATTGAGTTTCAACATCATGTAATTTTACCAATCCTAACTTAGGAATGGTAATTTCGGCTTTATCTAATATTTGAATATTAATTAAATCATGTTTTTTATTAATTAATTTCATAGATTGTTGATAGGAATCATCCCAAAAGTCTGATAATAAAAAAATAATGCTCTTTCGTTTTATAACTTTCTGGATATGTTCCAATGCAACGGAAATATCTGTTTTTCTATCTTTTGCTTTATGATAAATCATTTCTCTAATCACCCGCAAAACATGGCTTTTACCTTTGTTGGGGGGGATAAATTCTTCTATTCGATCAGAAAAAAGTAATAAACCCACTTTATCATTATTTTTGATGGCACTAAAACTTAAAATTGAAGCCAGTTCAATCATAATATCACTTTTTAGTGACTCGCCAGTACCAAAGAATCCTGAAGCTGAAACATCTATAATAAGCATTACTGTCAGTTCACGCTCTTCATCATATTTTTTAATAAAAGGTTTACCAGTTCTGGCAGTTACATTCCAATCAATAGCCCGAATATCATCACCAGACGTGTATTCCCTCACTTCAGCAAATTCCATTCCCATTCCCTTAAAAGCTGAATGGTATTCACCGCCGAAAAGGTTATTTACGATATGTCTGGTTTTTATTTCAATTAATCGAACTTTTTTTAGTATTTCGGAAGGGATCATGGGGAAAATCAGGGGGTCGGCACAGATTCATAAATTCTTTGAATAATATCCTCCGTTGTAATTTCCTCAGCCTCTGCTTCATAAGACAAAATAATACGATGTCGTAAAATTGATGTTCCAACTGAACGTACATCTTCTGGAATAACAAATCCTCTATTATTTAAAAATGCATGAGATTTTGAAGCATTCGCCAAAAATATCGTTGCACGAGGGGAAGCTCCAAAACTTATTAATGATTTTAAATCTTTTAAACCATATTGTTCTGGATATCGTGTAGCAAAAACTAAGGATACAATATACTTTTGTATATTTTCAGCTATATATATTTTATCCACAATTTTTCTTGCTGATATAATTTGTTCTGGTTTAACAACTGCTTTTAGATTAATTGTAGAATTAATCTTCCCCATTCTTTTTAAAATTTCTAACTCTTCATCTGGATTTGGATATCCAACCAATACTTTAAACATAAAACGATCAATTTGTGCCTCCGGAAGAGGATAGGTTCCTTCCTGCTCAATGGGGTTCTGAGTTGCCATAACTAGAAATGGATTTTCCAATTTAAAGGTATTGTCGCCAATAGTAATTTGCCTTTCCTGCATTGCTTCAAGGAGTGCGGATTGCACTTTTGCTGGCGATCTGTTTATTTCATCTGCAAGAATAATATTGGCAAATATTGGCCCCTTTTTGACTTCAAATGTCCCTTCTTTCGGATTATATATTAAAGTCCCTAATATATCTGCTGGAAGAAGATCGGGAGTAAATTGTAAGCGCTGAAACTTGGTGTCAATGAGTTTTGCTAACGAATTAATTGTAAGAGTTTTTGCAAGACCCGGCACACCTTCAAGAAAAACATGGCCATCAGTTAAAATGGCTAATATAAGTTTCTCAATTAACTCATCCTGTCCAATTATTACTTTACGGATGGAGGTATTTATATCACTTATAAATGTAGACTCCTCTTCAATGGAATCTTTTAATTCTGCAAGATCGAATTCAGACATATTCTATAGATTAGTTTTCTTGTTTACAATTGAATTCAAAGAATCAATTGTGGCCTGGATATCTTTTAATCCTTCCAGCTCATATTCGACGGAGGGAATCAATTCATCACTAGGATATTTTTCTTTAAATAAATTATAATTTATTATTGCATCACTATAAGCCTCTAAATAATTATTATAAATATAGGCAATCATAAAAAGTGATTTTTTTGAAACTTCATGTTCAGGATATTCTTCAACTACTTTTTCGAATTCTTCCACAGCAAATTCAAAGTCTTTTGTATCATTAAGATAGATATCTGCTATTTGAAATTGAGCTTTTGCAGCTAAATCATCGAGTGGATAATCTTTAATAATAGATTTAAAACTAGTAATAGATTCCATTAATTTTTCTTCAGATCTAAATTGCTGACCATCATTCCATAATTGATTAGCAGATTTGTTAGAATTGCCATTACATGACAACCCAATTAATCCAATTAATAATATTAAGATATTTTTCACAGTTTACTCCATATTTGGTTGATTTAAAGCTTTAAAATTTATTAATGTTTTACTTAATTATCTCAATAAGTAAATAAATTTATTTAAAAATATTATCTTATGAATATTAGAACATATACAATAAAGAAGCATGAAGCTGGGATTTGGAAAGTTCTCCATAAGGGAAGCCTATATCTATTCGTATTGGCCCTAATGCAGTTTGGTATGTAGCACCTACTCCATAATCCCAACTAATGCTTGTATTTGTGATTGCATCAATAGTTTCATATAATCTGCCTGCATCTATAAATAACTCACCACCAATTTTTTTCCAGATAGGAAACCGATATTCTAAATTAATCATATCGCTTATTAATGATCCGCTTGGTACTTCAAATTTATCAGGAGAAGCCCATCCTCTTAAGGATGTTTGACCTCCAAGTTGGAATCTATATACCTCAGGAAGATCATTATCAGTTTCCAGATTATTTATATATCCTGCAACTACTCGTAAAGCAATGATATTATCGATTCCTATTTTTACATACTTCCTGAATTCACCTTCAAATTTTATTAAATGTCTTTCACCACCTAAAAAAGTACCGTATAAAGTTGAGATAAAAGATAGATATTGACCTCCAGTAGGATTTAAAGGATTCTTTATTTTATTGGATAAATAAATGAAATCCATCCATCTTGCCGGCTCCTTTAAGTCTTCAGTATCAGTATATAAACTATCATTTGATTGTATTATTTCAAATGTAGAATTAAATTCATATCGCGTACCATTCAATTTATCAAACTTCAAAGAGTAGGTTAATCCGTCTATTGTTAAGTCAGATTCTTTACTTTGTTCATTATGAAAATATTTTATTTCGGCTGGTATTCTAAAATGCAATGTCCAAGGCGTACGATATATAGCGGTAAAGTCTTTCTTTATTAAAGGTTTGTCAGTAAACATATTCAAATTAATATCACTGGAAATTCTACCTGTGAATTCGATATTGGACGTTGTATTGAATATATTACCTAAAACCCATCGTGCCTGCGTTTCGACACCAGTAGGTTTTAAATTTTCTTGCCAAGCATCTATTTCTGTAAAACTAAAATTTGCTTCAATTGAAGAAGATTTATATTCTCGCACTTTAATTTCGATATCAATTACCCCATTTTCATTATCAACCGATTTATTTATAATCTCTACTGAACTGAAAAGTCCTGAATCAAAAATTCGCCTTTTGGATTCATCAATATTATCAATATTATATAATTCTTCAGTTTCAAATAATATTTCTCTTAGTACATACTTTTCTTTTACAGAACTTAACCCTGAAACATAAATATTATTTATAAAATAAGATGTTCCTTCAAAAATGTTAATACGGGCTATAGCATTATTATTTTCAATATTAATCTCATCCATTATCGATATGTTAATTTTTCCTTTTGTCAAATATTTTCTCTTTAAAGCTCTCAATTGTTTTCTGATCTTAGCTGGATTAAAATTTTCATTTGGGGACAAATTCAAAATATCAATTAAATCATCATTAGTAAACAGCTTATTCCCAAAGAAAGAAATTTCTTTCAATTTAAATTGAATCCCTTCATTTATATAAAAATGCACATCGATATGATTCTTGGATATTTTTTCATATTTTTCTGTAATTTCAATATTTAAAAATCCATTTGATTTGTAGTATGATTCCAAAGATATTTTATCCCTATTAAGTTTTTTTAGGCTAAATTCACTTCTAAAAAATAATTTTGGAGGTTGTAATTTGATAATAGATCGCAATTCGTAATCTTGAATAAACGAATTGCCGGTAAATTTTATTCCTGAAATATATAATTTTTCAATTGCAAAAATGTTTGTGATTAGCATTAATCCTATCAAACATAATGTATGGGGATGCTTCATTTATAATAAAATTTTATTCTGTAACTCAAATGCCACAAATTGTTTTCATTTAGTCCTCCAACAATAGATGTATTTTGGTTGATTCTATAGGTTGCCTCATATTGGCTATTCTCTATATCATTTAGATCAAGTTCGGTATTTAAATAAATTTTATTAGATAATTGCGTTCCTACAATCAGTCTTAATTCAAGGTCTTCCTTTCCTTCAATATTTTCTAAGAGAGACCCTTGACTTGTAAGCTGAAATTCATCCAGGGTACTATATCTTGTGATAGTTTTCTCTATTTCATTTTCTACATAGTTTGATAGCATATTCCCGGTTTGATCAGGATCGCTAATCCCTTCAACGTTCCCAAAAGTTAATATTTGCAGAATTTCCGTTTGAGTATATTTTATATCATCATTTTCTGGAGTAAAAATTAACGACGGATTGTCTGCAAACCCAACAAAGGACACATCAATTATATTATTTTCAATTGTAGTTTGAGCATGAAGATCTATGTATGGTGTATTATCTGTAGGAGTTAAAAGTATATTTCCAGAAGTATTTTTAAATATATTCCCTTGATTATCATAAAATTTTCCATCAATGATATTAGCTTTCCCTGTGAAATTATAATTTTCATCTCCCATTTTAGTGATATTTACATCTCCGTCAAATAATAGATTTACATTATCCGTTTCAACCTTAATTCCATCTTTAATAGGTAAATGAATATCATAAACAATTGTCCGCCCAGGATGATCTTTAGACTCATCAATACTGTTATCATCACCCAGATTGGTAATAGTGAAATTATAAGGAGTGGGTATAAATTCTCCAGAGATATAGATTGTATCTCTGCCTGTTACATTTATGTCTGCTGAACCACTTCCATGGAATAAATCATAAGATGATGAAATTGAAATATCTTCTCCACTCAGGTTTAAAGCAAATTTAGGGTTAAAAAATTCAGTAAGGTCTATACTGCCCGTAGCCTTCAGATTATTTTCTACTCTTTTATCAATAAACAAGCCTTCTAATATGTTTGTTATATCTGAAAATATTGGGAGAGACATTAGTTCACTTTCCTCATTATTTTCAAGCAATCCGGTCATTCTATTAATAATTAGCTGATTATTGATAATAGACAATAATCCTGAAATATTGCTAATAGAACCATCTATAGGATCCAAATAAAGACTGCCATTTTGAATGACAACTTTCCCATTCCTAATGGGATTTTCTAATGATCCATTTATTTCTAATTTAATAAAATAACTTGAGCTATCATCATCCGTTTTAATAGATGTTAATGAGTCTAAAATGTCAAAATAAGGCGGTAAGAATTCAACAGTGTTCGTGGTACTAGTAAAAACAAAATCAATAGGTTCTTTAGAAATATTGACCTGGTTTTCAATTATTAAATTTAGATCTAACGGAATAGATCCAATTCCTGAATATTGACCATATTTAGTTTGTAATGATAAATTTAAACCCAGTTTATTTTCTTTGAATTCAAAAATTCCAGAGAGGGTATCTTCAACATCAATTTTATCAAACCCAGGTTTTAAAATATCCATATAACTAATGATTTCTGGCTTGGCAGCAGTCCCTTTTACATCTATGCTTCCTGTCATAAATCCTCTACTTTCATAACTCCATGGAAAGTATCGGTTAAATTGTTCAATATTTACATTTTTATAGGTAAAATTCATATTGAATTTATCTTCATTCTGAAATAATCCTATTTTGTCAGATATGCCAATATTTAACCAGCCAAATCCATTAATATTTCCCAAATGTGTATCTACTGTTAAAGAATCAATTAGGAGACGTCGATTCTGGTATATTGATCTCATATTTAATTGGTCAAATTGAATGTCATCGATTGCCCCATCCTTCATATTGATCGTTGCAGAATATATTGGGTTTATTTGATTATTATTATCAATATCTATTGTAGCAAATTTGATTAATCCATTAATTCTGGAAGCTTTGCCAATAATAGAATATAAATTATTCAATTCTAAATTTTCAATCTTTCCGGAAATATCATACTTATTATTGTTTTGGTAATTTCCGTCTAATTCCATTTTACTTTCACCAAGGTTAATTAATATTTTAGGGAAATGATAATAATCATCTCTTTTATTAGCATAAAATGGTTGAATATTTAATTTATTCTGTTTTAAAGTTCCAGCACATTCAGAAATAAATAAATCACCTTCGGGCTCTTTTTCAGCAGAAATATAAATGCTATCCCCCATTGCACTAATAGCATTAAATTGATACTTAGATTGTTTATCCTTTAAAATATCAATACTATAATTGATGATATCCCAATTATAGGTGTAAAACTCCCATCCTATTAATTTTCCTGAAGAACTTCCCTTAAAATCACCATTTACTATTTTCCCGGCAATATTTCCATTAAAGCCATTAAATTTATTTTCATACAATAGACCATTTCCTAGATTAATATCAAGATCAATAGTATTTACATCAAAGTTTTTTATCCATGAAATATTTATATCACCATTCAGAGAATCAAGAGCATATTTACTAATAAATGACTGATCAGAGAAATCCCTTAATTTAATGTTACCATAAATATTAAAATTGTCGGTGTCAGCAAAAGAATCAATATTAAAATTACTAATTTGCCCCTCCGATTCGACTGATATATTATCCGAACTTAAAATACCATCATTATATACAAATTGCCCTGAAATTGAGGATATTTCTACGGAATCGATTAAAGAATTTATTAACAGAATATTTCCATTAAAATGGTCCAAATTGAAATCACTATTTAAATTAACTTCTCCGGAAATCAGAGTATTCTTTGTTAATTCAAATTCATCAATATTTGCTGTAACTTCCCAACTCTTTTCAAAAATATTAATTAATCCTGTTGATGATATATGTTGCCCATCCACAATTAATGATGCTTTGTCAAATTCAATAATATTTTTGTTAATTATTCCTGAAATAGATATATCAGTGTATTTTCTATTCTGAAAGTCCGCATCACATTTTAGAACCCCCTTTAGAATGCGATTATTGCTGTAAATTTCAATATTTAGCGTATCTATATTAATCGGAGCACCATTCATTAATTCCAAAAAGAATTTATCAATTTCAATATTTGCAGATGATTTTTGAAAATCTTCAATATTTACTATAATATCTGCTTTTCCGGACATCCAATGTGAATTGATAATTATGTTTGAAAGTTCAATTTCTTCATTATTATAGATTAATTTTCCGCTTTGAAAAACCAGCACATCTTGGAATACAGGTGAATGTATATTTAATGAATTAATATCTAATTCTACTACGTTGCTATAATTGAGTACTAGTTCAGCATTTAATTTATATAATTGGTCCATTATAACAAATAATCCATCATCGATTATAAGAGATGCTATTTCAGTATTTAAAAATGAAATAGCTGGTTTTCCATTATACTCTATTCCATCTAATTGGGAACTTTGAAAATTAAAATACATTGATGTTATAATAACTTCTGAAAATGCAATTGCACCAAAAGCAATTCGAGATAAATCTGGATCAATATAAATTTCTTTTGCAGAGAATATGATAGTACTGTCTTTAGAATAATCCACTTGGTTCACCCTAAATCCAGTTGCAAAATTGCCATTTATAGATCCAATATTCAATTCTCCATCACTTGAGTTTGGCAATTTATTTTTAATAATTAATTCAATATCATCAATAAAATATTCTGGTCTAAATAGAAAAATGAATACCATTATTCCTGTAAAGGAGATGAATAGTAGAAATAACCGCAAAAACCAATTGGCAACTGTCTTGATTTTTCTCATGCGTGTTTGACAATTTGCAAGTGATAATGTTTCATGTTATTAATAAACAATCGCATGGTATTTCCTTATGGAACGATAATAAATTTAATTAACACGTAACTTCCTATAAGTACTACAGTAAATACTATAGTAATTAGGTTGAAATATTTATTAATGAAATCTTCCATTCTATTTCCATGCTTTTTGATTAAAAATGCTAGAAGAAAAAAACGGGCTGATCTGCTAATTGTTGAAGCTGCCAAAAATAAAGGAAAGGAAATATTGAAAGCACCGGCACTAATTGTAAAAACTTTGAATGGAATAGGAGTAAACCCTGCTGTAAAAGTAATGATAAGACCATATAGGTCATATTTAGTTTTTATATTAAGAAATACAGCCTCATTAAACCCCGGTATATGATTAAAGAAAAAATGAGCAATTTCATTATATCCATCACCATTCCACCATAAGTAATAACCAATGCCATAACCTCCAACTGCTCCTATAACGCTTGCAATACTGCATATTAATGCAAATTTATAAGATAGCCTTCTATGTCCTAGTGCCAAGGCTATTAAAAGTACATCTGGGGGAATAGGAAAAAAAGAAGCTTCCGAAAAAGATAATATAAACAGGGCAATAGGTCCATAGGGGGTCTTCGCCCAATGAAGGACCCAATCATATAACTTTCTCAGAAGTTTAAACATAATATTTCAACATATATTTGACAGATATTAGTGTTCTATTTAGCGCAATATTAAGGTTAATATTTTATTATACTTCTTAAAATTAAACGAATAAACTTTAAGGTGTCAATGATATTATTAATTGAACTTTTTTCATTTCCGTAAATTGTTGGTATACCTACTTGATGATAGGAACATTTTTTTCTCAATAATTTTATTAATATTTCAGACTCAAATTGAAATCCGGTTTCAATAAATATTTCTGAGCAAATCTCATTTAATTTGTATCTCCTGTATCCACATTGAGAATCTTGAATCATTTCACCACTTAAAAAAGAAATAATCAAAGAGGTTAACTTATTTGATATTCTCCTATGGCATGGCATATCTTTTCCAAACTTTCTAGTTCCTAAAACAAGACTAATATTTTCATTTACTTCTAAAAACATTTCAATTAATTTCGGATCATGTTGTGAATCTGCATCTAATGTAACAGCATGAGTAAAACCATTCTCTTGAGCATAGTTAAAAGCCTTAAGGAGAGAAAAACCCTTGCCTTGATTTTGCTTATTGCGCAATATAATAATTTCAGGATTTTTAATAATTATTTCGGGAAAAGACCCGTCATCTATAATGATTATAGTCAATTTGGATATTGTAGAAATAGTTTTTAATAGAGCCAAAAATGAATCGGGAGGATTAAATGCGGGAATGATGATAGCAATATTCATTATCTTGTTTATTAATATTCTGGAAGAGTTTTATTATATCAATATTACTGTAAAAAAAACTCTATTTCATTTAGGAAATAGAGTTTTAGCATATTATGTCGGAACGAGAGGATTTGAACCTCCGGCCCCTTGACCCCCAGTCAAGTGCGCTACCGAGCTGCGCCACGTCCCGATTTATTAATTATTGAATTATTGGGTAGGTAAAATTAATGTTTTTTAAGAACTCAAAGGGTAGCATTAATTAAGAATTAATATTAATCCTTAAATTGTTCAACGAGCTTAATTAGATCATCCAAACCGTGTTTTAAATCCTTCAATGTTTGAATATCTATAGAATTACTCAATTTTACAATTTTCATTTTCTCCACAATCTGGCTTTGTTTTTCAGATGGCTGTTTTAAATGCTGCTGTGCACCTTTTATGGTAAATTTACGATCATATAATAATGACTTAATTTCCATAATAGTGTCAACGTCATGAGAGCGATAAATTCTGTTTCCAGCTCTATTTTTTCCTGGCTTTAATTGAGAAAATTCTGTCTCCCAATATCTGAGTACATATTGTTTTAAGCTGGTAATCTCACTCACTTCACTGATTGAGTAGTATAATTTTTTTATATCTCTTGCTTCCATAATATTTGATTTATATTCTATATTTAAAGTAGTGCTTTAAGTTAATCATTTAAAAGTATTTAATCAAAGTATTTATTTCAAACATACACACACATAGAAAGAGCATATTAATTATTTTCTCATCTTAAGATATAATTAAGTAAGAATATTATAATACAAAAAAATATCTGTTATGGTAATTTTGAATAAATGATGATGATATTAAGAGTCATATTAGTAATTTATAATATTACTTAATGTATTACTTTAATGACTTAATATATAAGTGATATTTATCTTCGAACTGTTAGAAACCTGTTAATACGATCAAAAGCTTCATTTAGAATTTTAGGTGAAGGAAGAAAAACAATTCTAAAATGTCCCTGTCCATATTTATGTGAAAATCCAGAACCGTGAACTAATAGTAAATGTTCTTCTTTAAGTAATTTTAAAACAAATCCTTTATCATTAGATTTCCATTGATCATCAGTTATACGAATAAACATATAAAAAGCACCCTCCGGCTTTGTAACTTTTAACCCGTCAATAGATTGGACACGTTTAATACAAAGATCCCGTTGTTCTAGTAGCCTATTTGTATAATCATTCATCCAGCATTTATTGCTTTGAAGTCCTGCTAAATATCCCAATTGTGCAGGGGTTGATGCACAAAGCCTTGAACGTAGGAGTCTTTCAGCGCCATCTCTTACTAATGATAATTTCTCTTCAGGGTCATGCCAGGCCATATAACCTATTCTCCATCCTGGTGCATAGTAAACTTTTGAAACTCCGTTTAAAGTTATAACAGGAACATTATCTGATAAAGATGCTGTAGAATAGTGATTCCCTTTAAAATTAATTTTATCGTATATCTCATCACTAATGACAGCACAATGGGGCCATTTACCAGCAATATCAATTATTTTTTTCAGATGATTTTTATCTGCAATACCCCCTGTTGGATTATTTGGATTTATAACAACAATTAAACGTACCTTGTCGTCCATTTTTGATTCCAGGTCTTCTAAGTCAATAGACCAGCCATTCTCTTCATCTAAGCTATACTCAACTGTCTGTCCTCCAAATAATTGCGGATATGCCATATAAGGAGGATAATGTGGTCCTGGTGCAAGAACTTTATCATCTTGCTGTAAAAATGCTGCAAAAATAATCTGAAGAGCTTCTGTTACACCATGGCAGACATATACATCATCAGATTTACAATCCCATCCACCATTTGTTTTTTGAGACTCATCATATGAAATAGCCTCTCTTAATTCAGGCAAACCGTATGAAGGGGAGTATCCATTCTGCTGCTCTTTCAGACCTTTATAAAATGCTTCTATCATATGGTTTGGAGTTGGGAAGCCATGATATGCAAGGGGATCACCTATATTGAGTTTAAGGATTTTTTTTCCTTGTTTCTCTAATTCTCTTGCAGGTACTACAACATCTCTAATGGCATACTCAATATTAGTTGCTCGTCTGGAAGCAGGGAATTTATCCATAATATTTAATGCATAATTGTTTCGGTAAATAAAAAAGCAGCTGACACATTTTCAGTGAAGCTGCTTTTTTATTATTAATTTCATCCTAGAAAACTAAGTATTTAGCCTTAGCCCTTCTGAAATTTTGTCTTCTTTTCAGGAGGAGAATAATTATCAGGCTTTTCCATCAAGGCTTTCATGCTAAAGTCCAAACGTTTAAGATCATCAATCTTGATAAGTTTAACCTTTACTTTATCACCAATTTTAACAACATCGTCAACTTTTTTAACATGCTCCCAATTCAATGCGGATATATGCACTAAACCTTCTTTGCCCGGTGCAATTTTAACAAATGCTCCAAAGTCCATAATACGCACAACTTCAGCATCATATACTTCGCCTGGTACAGGAACTAAATTATAGGAATCTAATAAACGTACAACGGTGTCTATATAATCCTGATCTTGCCCCATAACAACACACATTCCATCGTCTTCAACGCTAATTTCACATTCATACTCAGCACTAATGGCTTTAATGTTTTTACCTCCAGGCCCAATGAAATCTCCAATTCTATCTACAGGAATAGATGATTGACCTATTTTAGGAGCGTGAATAGAAAGACGATCCCGATGTGTTTCAAGCTCTTCTTTCATTACATCTAAAATATGGATGCGGCCTTCTTTAGCTTGTTGTAATGCTTCCCGCATTAAATCAATAGGCAGTCCATCAATTTTAAGATCCATTTGGATAGCTGTAATTCCATCTCGAGATCCGGCAACTTTAAAATCCATATCACCTAAATGATCTTCTGTGCCAAGAATATCTGTTAATATAGCGTAATTATTTTCATCTTCCATTATCAATCCCATTGCAACACCTGCAATTGGCGCTTTTACTGGCACGCCAGCATCCATTAATCCTAAAGAGGAACCGCATACTGTAGCCATTGATGATGAGCCATTTGATTCAAGAATTTCTGATACCAAACGAATAGTATAAGGAAAATCTTCAAAATCCGGAAGAGATGGATTGATAGCTCTCTCAGCGAGATTACCATGTCCAATTTCTCTACGACTTACGCTGAATTTAGGTCGAGCTTCACCAACACTATATGGCGGAAAATTATAATGAAGCATATGTTTTTTGTAGCCTAATCCTTCAATATTATCCAGCATTTGCTCGTCTCGTTTTGATCCAAGTGTAGCAACAACCAATGACTGAGTTTCTCCTCGAGTAAAAAGAGAAGACCCATGTGTTCTGGGCAATACAGATGTTTCGATTGTGATATCTCGAACTGTCTTGTAATCTCTACCATCTGCACGTGTACCATCTAAAGTCATTTTACGTAAATCTAAGCTAATTTTATCTTCAATATATCCTTTAATCGTTGATTCATCGTCTGGAAATTCTTCAGACATTGCATCAACTATTGATTGTTTAAAATTGCGGATACCATCATAACGTTCAGCTTTTTCTCTAGGTGAATTTAGATCACTTATTTTCCCTTCAATCAATTTATCAATCGCATCATTAAGCTCTTGGTTAACTTCAATTTCTGGTATTTCACGTTTAGCTTTACCACATTCAGCCACTAATTCTTCCTGCAATTTAACAATATCTTTAATGGCTTCATGGCCATATTGAATTACTGTTAAGAAGTCATCTTCACTAATAAAATTCGCTTCACCCTCAACCATAACAACAGAATCTTTAGTGCCCGAAATTATAATTGATAAATCACTTTCTTCCATTACTGAATTTGTTGGGTTGACAATCAACTCACCATTAACTCGTCCAACTTTTACAGAAGCTACTGGACCATCCCATGGAATATCCGAAATAGCCAAAGATGCAGAAGCGCCAATTGTGCCCAATATATCTCCGTTGTTTTCACCATCAAAAGATAGTACGGTAATAAAAACCTGAGTCTCATTATAAAATCCTTTTGGGAATAATGGCCTTAAAGGCCTATCTGTCAACCTACACCCAATAATTTCCTTTTCTGATGGTCTTGCTTCACGCTTGAAAAATCCTCCTGGGATTTTACCAGATGCATAAAACTTTTCTCTATAATCAATTGTAAGTGGAAAAAATCCCCTACTAGGTTCAATTCCCTGATTGGCCGTACTCGCAACAAGTACAACCGTTTCACCATAAGTGACCAATACTGAGCCACTGGCTTGCTTAGCCATTCGTCCTGTTTCAATGGTAAGTGTCTGTCCTGATATTTCTATACTTTTCTTTATCATCATATTCCTTTTCTATTTTCTTATATTTAATTGTTCTAAAATATTTTTATAACCATTAAGATTTGTTTTACGCAAATAGTCTAATAACCTTCTGCGTTTCGAAACTAAAATAACCAATCCGCGACGACCACTATGGTCTTTTTTATTTTGCTTCAAATGGCCTGTAATATTTCTTATTCTTTCTGTAAAAATTGCAATTTGAGTTTCTGTTGATCCAGAATCATTTTCATTCTTCCCAAAGTCTTTTGTTATTTCTACCATTTTTTCTTTTGTTACTGACATATAACTCCCTATGTGTTTAATTAACTAATTTGAAATACAAAGCTGACGATCTAATTCAAGCTGTTTAACTAATTCATTTGTATTCTCATATTTCTTTTCTTTTCTTATAAAACTTTTAAAATTTAACTTTATATTTTTATTTAAAAGAGATAACGCATTTTCGGTTATTAGATGAACCTCAATTACAATTTCACCCTTTTCATATAATGTTGGACGAATGCCAATATTGCACATCCCAAGATATTTTTGATTATCTACAAGCACATCGACGCAATAAGCTCCTTTTCCTGGAATGAGTTGATTTTTATTTTCCGGATTAACATTTGCAGTTGGAAATTTAATTTTATTTCCCACTCCATTACCTTTTACAATTTGTCCAGACAGTTCATAATTCCATCCTAAGAAATTATTTGCGCTCTCAACATTGCATTTTTCTATAAATTGCCTTATTTGCGTACTACTTATGGAAATATTATGAATCTTTGACGGTTCAACCACATGTAATTTATAATTATACTTTTCACTATGCTTAGTTAAAAATTCAGCATTACCTTCCCTTTTATTACCAAAATGATGATCATACCCAATAATTATATCTTCCGGCTTAAAATACTTAATAATATAATTATCCATAAAATATTGAGCAGTAATATTAGCAAAATCATTATCAAAGGGGACTAACCATATATAGTCTATACCATTTTGCTCTAGTATTTCCAACTTCTTATTAGTACTTGTAATATTAAACCATTTTTCTTGTCCATTATTATTAATTACAGTTTTAGGATGTGGGTCAAAAGTGATTACTGCTGTTGGAATATCTTTCTTTTTGGCCACACTTTTTACTGTGTTAATGACTTCCATATGTCCAACATGCATTCCATCAAAGGAACCCATCGTCAGTGCCGACCTATCTAATTGAGTAATATTATTTATGTTCTTGCTGATAACCATTTTGGAAAGTCTTTTAATTCAACACATGAATTTTCATCATATTCACCAATGCGGGTACGAATCAATCTGCTTAGATGCCCAACAGTATTTAGTTGAGCCGCTATATCTTTTGCTAATGAGCGAATATATGTTCCTCTTCCACAGGTGACTTTTAATGAAATAGTATCATGGGTAAAATTGATTAGAACGATTTCATATATATTTATAGTTCTCATTTTTCGATCAATATTGATACCTTTACGGGCAGATTTATATAACGGCTGTCCATTAACCTTTAACGCTGAATACATTGGAGGTAACTGTTCAATTTTACCAGTAAATTTATTTAGCACTCCTTTAATTTTATCTTCCGTTAAATGAGGAATATTTGAAGTTTCTACTATTTTTCCGGTGGGGTCAAGAGTGTCTGTTTCAATACCTAATTGAATTTCAGCACTATATTCTTTTTCTTTATCCATAAAAGATTCCACTTTCTTAGTGTATTTACCTGCACATAACATCAATACACCCTCTGCAAATGGGTCCAAAGTTCCGGCATGCCCGACCTTAGCAGGTTTAATTTGACCACGAATTTTCTTAACAACATCAAAAGATGTCCAATCTATGGGTTTCCAAACAGGTATTACAGCATCAATCATCTTTATGCAGTTTTTGCAATAGGCTATCTATATGCTGAGCGTGCTCAATAGAATCATCATAATGAAAACGTAATTGAGGAATAAATTTTAACGTCAACTTATTTCCCATATAATAGCGAATTTGATTTTGTTTAGAAATAAAAATACCTATCACCTCATCTACTGGTAGTTTATTTTCAAGAAAACTTAAATAGATATTCGCTATTTTTAGATCTTCAGTAACTTTCACCTTAGTAACTGTTAAAAGTCCAGCTTCCGAAATAAATATTTCAGATATAAAACAGTTAGCAAGGATTTGTCTAATTTCATCTCCAACTCTTTCATTCCTATCATAGGGTTTGCGTGAGGATGTATTTATGCCAAGCTCCGTTTTACTTCTTTAATTTCATATACTTCTATAACATCACCTTCATTAAAATCTTTAAATCCGTCAACACCAATACCACATTCATAACCCTCAGTTACATCTGCAACATCATCCTTGAATCTTTTCAATGAGGTCAGTTTTCCTGTATGAAGTGTTTCGCCATCTCGTTTTACTCGAAGCAGAGCATTTCTAACAACTCTACCTTCTTTAATATAACAACCAGCTATTATACCTAGTTTGGGTATTTTAAACTGCTCACGAACATCTGCATATCCTAAAGCTTTTTCTACTTCTTCAGGTTCCAATAATCCTTCTAAGGCAAGTTTAACTTCCTGAATAGCCTCATAAATAATAGAATAATTACGGATATCAACGCCAATTGATTTTGCCATCGCCTTTGCTTCAGGAGAAGATTTAACATTAAATGCAATTATAATTGCGCTAGATGCAGCGGCTAGTGATACATCGCTTTCAGTGATCATGCCTACAGATCTATGTATTATTTTAACTGAAACTTCATCCGTTGAAAGCTCCATAAGTGAATCACTCACAGCTTCAATTGAGCCGTCAACATCACCCTTAATTATTATATCTAATTCTTGCACTTCACCACTAGATATTTTTTTGCCAATTTGATCAAGAGTAATTTTTCTAAAGCGGCGATGTTCAGCTTCTCTACTTAATTGTGCACGTTCAGTTGCAATCTTCTTAGCCTCTCTCTCATCTTTAAATACAGTGAATGTATCACCAGCCTTTGGCACATCATCAAAGCCAAGTATTTGTACAGGGTCAGATGGAAAGGCTTCAGTTAGTTTTTGACCGCGCTCATTCATCATGGCTCGTACTTTTCCAAACTGGTTACCACAAACAAATATTTCACCCTTGGTCAAAGTCCCCTTATTAATTACCACAGTAGCTACGGCGCCAAGACCTTTATCTAAACGAGACTCAATTACAATCCCCTTGGCTTCAGTTTTCTGATTTGCTTTTAATTCTAACACTTCTGCTTCCAGCAAAATCTTATCTAATAATCCATCAATCCCTTGTCCATTTTTAGCTGATATTTCCTGACACTGGTATTTACCGCCCCATTCTTCAACTAAAATATTAAGTTCACCTAGTGATTTTCTAATTTTATCAGGATTTGCATTTGGTACATCCACTTTATTTATAGCAATAATAATTGGTACTTCAGCAGCTTTTGCATGGTCAATTGCCTCTTTTGTTTGCGGCATAACATCATCATCCGCAGCAATTATTACTATTACAATATCAGTGACCTGCGCTCCCCTTGCCCGCATAGCTGTAAATGCAGCATGACCAGGAGTATCCAAAAAGGTGATTTTTTTACCACTGTCTAATAGCACCTCATAAGCGCCTATATGCTGAGTAATGCCACCTGATTCACCGGCAACTACGTTTTCATCTCTAATATAGTCTAATAGCGAAGTTTTCCCGTGGTCAACATGACCCATTATGGTAACAACCGGAGCGCGCTCAACTGCATTTTTAATATCTTCTTCAGTAAGAGCCTGACTCGTTTTTTCTTCAGCAAATTCAGTAACCGTTTCAACTTCGAATCCAAATTCATCTGCAATCAGTATAATATTATCCATGTCCATTCGCTGATTTATCGTAACCATCATACCCAGTCCCATGCAAGCCATAATTACTTCTTGCGCAGTTACGTCCATGGATTGTGCCAATTCATCCACCGTAGTAAATTCTGGCACTTTAATTGACTTTTTAATATCAGAAGCTTCAACATCAACATTTTTATCTTTCTTCTTACTTTTCTTCTTTGCGCCACTCTTTCCGAATTGAGGTAAAGGCTGTTTTATTTGCGGTTTACTGGGCTCACCCTTTCCTTTTGGAGTACGTTTTTTAGTTTGGTTTATTTTATCAGCGATATCCTGAATGCTAATCTTCTTTAGCTTTCTAGACGCACTAGGAGCAACAGCTGGTGTTTCCAATTGCGTTAACTTAATTGCCTCGCCTTTAATTCTTTTAGGCTTAGCAGAATCTGATCTAGCTTTTGGAGTAGCAGCACCATTAACTGCAGGATCAGATTTTTGAGTTTCTCTTTTTGTCTCTGCTACATCTTTATCGGCATCTGCTTTTTTCTTTTCTTTAGTTAGCTTATCCGAGGCATCTTTCAGCTTTTCTGATAACGCCAACTTTTCTTCTTTAAGAGATGTTTTTATTTTTTTTACAGCAGGCTTTTCAGATGTAATAGAAGCATTAGGATCTTCAACTTCCTTTTTATGAATTTTCGAAACTACTATCTTTCTCGCCTGTTCCTTTCTATGACGTTCAATTTGCAGCTTATCTTTAGAGAATTCTAATAATATCTCATCATATGCTTCTGGAGTAACAGGAGCCATATGGCTCTCTACTGCAGTACCATTATTTTTAAGAAACTGAATTATCTCCATATGGGAAATATTCAGCTCTTTGGCAATTTGAAAAATACGTTTTTTCTTGGCAACTTCAGGCATAATTAACCGTTGTCAACCTCCTCTAAAATGGGCTCTTCATTTCCATCTGCTTCTAGTTCGCCATCATCATCTTTTGTACTATTTGCCTGTTTACTCTCTACGGCCTCCATAATAATGCCTGTAATTTTATCAACTGTTTTTTCACCAAATCCCTTAAGGGTTAAAATATCTGCCCTTTCAGTACTCAGGAATTCTTCACTGGTATAGATTTCACTCTTAGCCAATACTTCAATATATTTTTTAGCAATACCTTCAATTTCATCCAGATACAAGCTTTCATCCTGCACACCTTCATACTCAGTCTTTTTAACAGCATCTATTGTATAACCAGTTACACTGGAAGCCAATCTAATATTTTGACCATTTCTACCAATGGCTATAGGCAATTCCTCATCTTCAAATACAGCCACCACATAAGGCTTTTCTTCGTCAATATAAAGATTTATTGGTTTTGCAGGGGCTAATGCCCGAGAAATAAGGATTTCAGGTTTATCGCTCCAATTTATAATATCAATTTTTTCACCATTTAATTCACGCACTATATTTTGAATTCTGCTTCCCCGCATACCAACACATGCACCAACTGCATCTACTCGACGATCAGAAGAGTACACAACAATTTTACTTCTATCACCAGGGGTTCTTTTAACCGCCTTCACCTCGATGATCTCATCCTCAATTTCAGGAATTTCTTTCTCAAATAATCGTTTTAAGAAAAAATCATCACTGCGTGAAATTATAATTTCGGGTCCCCTGCTTGATATTTCAACATTGGTAATAACACCCCTTATAGTTTCCCCTCTTCGAAATCGATCATTAGGCAATTGCTCAATTTTAGGCATAATAAATTCTGCGCCATTTGCCGCATGGATAAATATTTGGTCGCGCTGGATTTGATGTACATTACCAACCACAATTTCACCTATTTTACTTGAGAATTCATCAAATACAGTCTGCCTTTCAATATCTCTAATTTTCTGCACCATATGCTGTTTAGCAGTGTTAATTAAACGTCTGCCAAAGCCATCAGGACTCAAAATATTCACATACGCATCTCCGATTTCCAGATCATCATATTCTTTAACTGCTTCATCAACATGAATTTCAACAACTGGGTCCGTCACTTTATCAACCACGGTCATTTCCTGATATATTTCTATCTCGCCTTTTTCCATGTTTACAATTACACTGAAATTTTCTCGCTCTTCTCCATATTTTTTATGGATAAGTGCCATAAAAATATCTTCAATAATCGTACTTAAATTAGTACGATCAATATTTTTTTCCTTCGCCAGCATGGTAAAGGCTTCAATAATATCTTTGTTAATCAATTTTTACCTCTATCTTAAAATTAGCTTTGATATGTCTATAAAATAAGAAAGTGGGTACAATGCCCACTTTCCGCTACTCAAAATTTATAGATATATTCCTGTTTTTTACAAGGATTATATCCTCATTTTTTGCTTTGCATATGCTAAGAGTTCTTCAGCGATATTTTTTTCATTAAACCCAACATCGCTATTATCAATTATTTCCTGTAAAGTCTGGATTGCATTTTCATAATTATTCTGCGCTAAAAAGGTAGATGCAATATTTAGCTGACAATCAACTTGCGACTGGTTTTCAGAACCAATATTCTGTGCTTTCTGAAAATATTTTATTGCAGATGCAAAATCGGCCTCATTACGAGCAACATCTCCCTGGAGCTTATAAAAGGCTGCCAACACACGAGGGTCACGAATAGTCCCGTCATTTTCGCTTAACAGTCTTTTAATTTCTGCAATATTATTATTTGATATGGCAGTATTTAATAAATACACTAATGACTGAACTGCGCCAGGTGTGTTAGGGTAATCTGCCAATACCCTTTCAAATTTTACATTGGCTTCATCTAAATTGCCATTAATAAAGGTATTTTGGGCTCGTCCTGCCAAATGCGAAGCATTTTCCATTTTAATATTTCCGGCATGGTTATAATAGCTTAATCCTCCAACGGCAATAGCAATAGCTGCAAATACCTGAAGTACTGTGCCGGTATTTTCTGAAAAATATTGTACCCCTTTGACTATATTCTCACGGACTGGATCGTGTCTTAATTCTTCTTTTTTCATTTTTTTCCTTTTGTCATGTATGTAAAATTAGGATTATATGTATTTATTAAGCAAACAATGACTATATGGTCTGCCTGCATTCTACTGTTCACTATTTATTCTACTGCTTGTACCCTCGTCCCGAATCGAACGGGAAGCCTTTCGCTTAGGAGGCGAACGCTCTATCCTATTGAGCTACGAGGGCAATGTATTCAGGTGGAAAAATTAGGGGAAATTGAGTTATTATATGATGCTTTATTCTCAATTACTTGTTTGGTCCAACCTTCTCCCACTCTTCTACAATTGTAGAAGTGATTGGTGATAAGCTACTTGACCCTGACTCCATCTCCTGCTTGCTTAATAATCTTACCTTCATTATCAGAAATAATAGGAGAACAAATATTTTCAAAATCTTTGAGGAGTTCTAATGTCCGTTCTTCATTGCTAGCCATCATACGAGAATAGCCAACGACATCAGTGAACATTATAGCGGCAAGTTTTCTTTTATCTTTTACAGACATAGTGAAATTTAAAGACTTTTTATATTATACTTCAATTTTCTTCCAAGAGCCAGTACTTACCTTTAATGCCATTATTATGGCAAAGGGGACTATCCATGCGGCAAAACCCAGCCATGCGCCAACAACACCCATTTTAAGGTAAATACTTAAATAATATGATAAGGGCAAAAACATGAGCCAGCATGTAGCCATATTCATAGCTGCAGGGAAGCGTGTATTTCCTGCGCCTGTTAATACAAAAAATAAGGTTAACCCTATGGCATCAAAATACTGCAGCAGGCCAATTATTTGTAAACATGGGATGCCCATACGTATTATATCAGGATCATTTGAGAAAATGGGAATCACCCAATGCGGTCCAAAAATGAATAAAACCCCCATACTTCCCATAATAATCAGAGACCACTTAAGGGCAGCCCAAACGGACAATTCGGCATTATCGGGATCTTCTTCACCCAGGTATTTACCAACTAAAGTGGCAGCAGCCATTCCCACGCCTACTGCAGGCATAAAGGAAGCATGGGCAATATTTAGTATAACCTCTGAAGTAGCAAGCTCAACAGTACCGATAGTACCAATAATTTTATAAAATATGGCAAACCCCGTCATAGAAATTACTTCCTGTGCACCAATTGGGAATCCCAATTTAATTTGCTGGATCAGGTTTGTTGCAGAATACTGAAAGCGAAAGGGTTCATACCTTTTTATTTTTTCATTTACAATATGCAGACTGTATTGGATAACTGCCCAACCGGAGGCAATTACGGTGGCCAAAGCCGCCCCCTTTACTGCCATTGCAGGAAAGTCATACCATTGCCAGAAGATAGCAAGGTGAGGGAATCCAAGTTTTTCAAAAAAGATTTTTATCCCTTCACTGCCATAAATAAGACCTGCATTTAAATACACGTTGATTATATTAGAAACTATGGTGACTTTCATATGAATTTTTGTCTCTTCAACTCCAGTATAAAAGCCCTGGAAAGCAAATGCTGCCAGCACAAAGAATACTCCATAAAAACCTATATGGATATAGTTTGCACATTGGGAGATAACCAAAAGGTCATCTAAAAATAATTCGGCAATTTCATGAGCATAATATGTACCAAATAATGTGGCGGGAATAGCAATAATAAGGACCAGTATGATGCCATTGTGGAGGGCATGTCCGCATTCATGAAATATTTTTTGTCCAAGCCTACGGGAGGTTACCGTTTGCACTGCAGTACGCACCCCAATACCCATACTCATCACTACCCAGAGCAGTAGAGATCCCATCCCTGTTGCTGCTAAGGCAACAGCACCTAACCTACTTACCATTGCCATATCAGTCAACCCCATTACTACTCGGCTTAAATTGCTAAAAATAATGGGAATAGCAAGGGTAATTATCTCAGATGAGATTCTTTTATCAAATTTATTGAATTTCATTATTTTTTTAAGAATGAATGCTAAGCGATTTTACTTGCTGCTGACAAATTGTGATAAATTGTCAGGAAGGTCCACTTCCATGAGTAAAAGAGCCTGCCCATGGGTTTTACCCTGGGCATCATTAATAAGAGATTCGCTTCCGCCGCCACCTAAACTATCTCCTAATATAAAATTCAATGCTAGGAGATTATCCATTTCATAGCGAAGAATTTCTCCTTTAGCAATGCTCTTAAAATGCTGTTTTATAACAGATGTGGAAATGTTAATTTTTGCCCATTCATATAATTCTTGAGATGTAAACATTAAACCCACATTTGAATGGGCGCCTTTATCTCCTGACCGTGCATGGGCAATTTGATGTAATGTTATCTTCATATGTTAAACAACATCCACTGAAGTGTGTACAAGCTGTTTGGGTATGAGAGCCGGCCAATAGGCTATAATCTCTTGAGCCTTGGGTCTGCCACCTGAAAAACCAGTAATCCCCGGAGGTCCACTGGTAATAACTGGTGCCAATTCTTTCCCAAATCGATTAACTTTATTTTTATCAGAATCTTTCACACCCAAACGTAAAACTACCTCGTTAATTTGTGAGGGGAATGCATTAATTTCGCCATGACAAGAAGATAGCCCTAAATATTCTGTGGATGTATCTTCAAATGTAACGCCAGTATTTTTCAGTCTTTTCCAAATTATTTCTGCAGTTAATTGTGCTTTTTCATAGGCATTTGGTCCAGATACGGTAAGTTGACCTGAAGCCTTATATCCAGCAAAATATGAAATAGAGACTTTGTAGCTATCCGTTGGTGGAAGGCCTGCCACATTTGAGATGGACACTTTATTACCTCCTAAATCATTAATGTTAAATGAAGTAAAATCAACACATACATCTGGCGAGATATAATGATTAGGGTCCCCCATTTCATATAAAACCTGCTCCCCTATTGTTTCACGACTGATCAGTCCACCAGAATTTTCATGTTTGGTGATATAGAATTCTCCACTTGGCTGCATTTCAATAATAGGGTACCCTACATCTGCCAAATTTGGTACATCTTGCCATCTGGAATAATTCCCACCGGTGCATTGGGCGCCGCATTCGGTAATATGCCCAGCTAAAGTTCCCGCTGCCAATAAATCATAATCTTGATCCTTCCAACCAAATTCATAGATACATGGCCCCAATGCCAGCCCTGGGTCTGAAACTCTGCCTGCCAGTACAATTTGCGCTCCTTTATCTAAAGCTTCTGATATGGTAGAACTGTTGATGTATACATTGGCAGAATAGACCTTATCCATTATAGAATCAAAATCAGCTCCTGTATCCATATTTTCAAAGGAAACGCCTTTCTTTCTAAGTTCAGCCAGCGTTGGAAAAATATCATCGCCCTGAATCACTCCTATCTTGATTTCCTTTCCGGAATTTTTAGCCAGCTGAATCAGTTCCGATCTGCAGGATTGAGGATTTACCCCCCCAGCGTTGGTAATAACCTTTACTCCTTTATCTGAAATTTCAGGAAGAATTCTTTCAACCAAATCCAGAAAATCACGTGCATACCCAGTATTAGGATTTTTCAACTTCTGCCTCTGCATAATTGAAAGGGTTACTTCTGCTAAATAGTCTAATGTGAGATAATCTAATGGCCCATCTTTAGCCAGCCTTACTGGAGCATCTATAGAGTCACCCCAAAATCCTTGACCATTTCCTATTCGAATGATATTGCTCATACCTGCAGCACTCCAAACTTTGGTTCCGGTATTTTCGTTTGATGGGCAACAATTTCAAGGGAGCGAATAATCACATTTCGAGTTTCTCGAGGATCAATAATTTCATCTATCCACATACGGGCTGCCGCATATCGAGGATCTGATTGCACATCATAATTTTTCTTTATTTTAGTAATCAGGTCTGATTTTGTTTTCTCATCAACATCACCCATTTTAGCTAATTTTATTTGAGCTAATGTTTTTGCAGCAGAATCTCCCCCCATTACTGCAATTTTAGCAGATGGCCATGCAAACATGAATCGCGGGCTATATGCTCGCCCTGACAATGCATAATTACCAGCACCATAACTCCCTCCTATTACCAGAGTAATCTTCGGGACAACGGAATTGCTCACTGCATTTACCATTTTAGCTCCATCTTTTGCAATACCTCCCCATTCTGAATCTTTACCAACCATAAATCCATTTACATCATGCATAAATAATAATGGAATTTTATCTTGATTACAATTCATTATAAATCTGGCACCCTTATCTGCCGAATCAGAATAGATTACACCACCCATCTGCATTTCACCCTGCTCCGTACGAGAAATTTTTCGCTGGTTAGCTACAATCCCTATACTCATTCCCCCAATTCTTGCAGTTCCGCATACTAAAGATTTACCATAGGTCATTTTAAATTCACTAAAATCACTATCATCAACGATTCTGGAAATTATTTCACGAACATCATATTGTCCAGGATTTTCAGGATGGAATAAGCCAATGAGTTCATTTGGAGAAAATTGAGGTGGCGTAAATTCCTTCCGTTGAAATGCCAAAGAATTACTAATATTTAATCCACTCATAATTATTCGAATTCTCTCCAAACCAGACAGATCATCTTTTTCGTGGAAATCGGCAGTACCACTAATGGCTGAATGGGTGGTTGCTCCTCCTAATGTATCTGCATCAATATCTTGTCCGATGGCTGCTTTTACCAGTGCCGGACCTGCCAAAAACATACTGGCACCTTCAACAATTATATATTTATCACACATAACAGGGAGATAAGCACCTCCAGCAACACAGGGGCCCATTACCGCTGCGATTTGCGGTATGCCCAGTGCTGAGAGTCTGGCGTTATTGTAAAATATTCTACCAAAATGTGCTTCATCTGGAAATACTTGATCTTGAAGTGGTAAAAACACGCCTGCCGAATCAACTAAATAAATTATTGGGAGGTTGTTTTCTAGGGCAATTTGCTGGGCTCTGAGCGTTTTCTTTAAGGTGACCTCAAAATATGCACCTGCTTTTACCGTTGCATCATTTGCAACAACTACACAGTCATAGCCTTCAATTTTTCCAATACCAATAAGAGTTCCAGATGCAGGAGGTGAGCCATATTCTTCATACATACCCCAAGCAGCATAAATTCCAAGTTCAAAAAACTGAGTTCCAGAATCTATTAGATGGTCAATTCGCTCTCGAGCAGTAAGGCGTTTCTTATTATGCTGTTTTTCAATAGCAATAGTTCCTCCACCTAATTTTATTTTTTTCTGCTCTTCAATATAAAAAGAAATGTATTTAAGAAAATCATCAGAATTTGATTGAAATTTATCTGGATTCATTTTTTCAATTGGTGTTCCTATTTTATCCATCTGACCACCTACCCATTTTTTCATACTTTTCAATTCTATCCTCTATCCTTTTTTCAGGGTCAATTTTGATTAATTCAGCAAAGGAATCCAAAATTGCTTCTTTTAAGGTTTCGGCAGCCTGATTATAGTCTTGATGAGTTCCACCAATAGGCTCTGGCAAAATAGCATCGGCAATTCCCAATTCCTTTAAATCTTTTGCAGTTACCATCATTGAATCGGCAGCCTCTGAAGCTCTGGAGGAATCGCGGAATAATATAGTTGCACAACCTTCTGGTGAAATAACCGAATACCAGGTATTCTCAAAACATAATATCTTATCACCAACACCAATACCTAAGGCTCCGCCTGATGCTCCCTCTCCAATAACAATATTGATTATAGGGACTTTTAATTTTGCCATCTCAAAAAGATTTCTTGCAATTGCTTCAGCCTGACCACGTTCCTCAGCCCCAAGCCCAGGATATGCTCCAGGAGTATCAATAAGTGTTAAAACTGGAATATTATATTTCTCTGCCAACTTCATTAATCGCAAAGCTTTTCGATATCCTTCAGGGCGCGCCATACCAAAATTTCTAAAAACTTTAGACTTAGTTCCCCTGCCCTTTTCCTGGCTGATAATCATGAGATTCAATGTGTCTATTGTAGCAATACCGCAAATCATTGATGGATCATCAGAAAAGTATCTATCTCCATGCAGTTCAAACCAATAATCAGTTATTCTGCTGATATAGTCTGAGGAATAAGGTCTTTTGGGATGCCGGGCTAATTGCACTCTCTCCCAACGAGAGAGATTTGCATATAAAATTTTCTTCTCTTCTAATAATTGATCCTCTAATTTAGTGACAGCATCACTCACATCCATTCCCGTTTTGATACCGGTAGCCTTTATAGAATCAATTTTATCTTCAATCTCTTTTAATGAAGATTCGAAGTCAAGTGTATAATTTGACATTATATTTTAAAAATAGATTTTAGTAATATTTCAATATCGAAAATCAATGAATACTGCATTGCATAATAGTTCTCAAATTTACGAATATAGTTCATATCGATATTCACTGCTTTTAGATGTGGTAAACCCGTTACTCCTGGTTTTACAATGAATTGTGGGTTGGTAGAAGATGCATTGATTATTTGTGACCCTACAAAACTGAGAGTACCATTTAAAATCATAAATAGTAACGATATATCCTGAATTAATTTACTGCTTGATCGGTATCGGATTATTTCAGATTGCGATCCATTAACTGACCATATTTTTTCTCTATCATATTGTTTTAATAGCAGAAAATATAAATGAACAGGAATTGAAAGAAATATAAGGATTGATGATAAAAATATATCAAAGGATCGCTTTATAAACTGATGAAAATTGTCAAATAGAGGAAGTTCGATTTCTAATAGAGGAACGCCAGCTAAATTTTCAACCACACCTTTTCCAATGAGCATTTTTTCCCCTTTTGGCACCAATTTGCAATTAACATTCATTCCGGAAAGTTTATCCAATAGTTTTATAAGTTTTCTGATGTTTATATAATTTTCAGGAATAATAATTTCATTTATGTTATGATTTTTAATTAAACCTTTCACATCATCTAATCTGCCGAGGAACTTATCAGTTCCAGAATGATTTCCATCATCAATAAACCCCATTAATATAAAATGAGATTCAAGAGTATGATGTAATAAATTACCCACTCGCATAGATTCCATACCAGTTCCTAAAATTGCAGCTCTACGGGTAAAAAGTGGTGTGCTCATGGATAAGTTGATTTTACGGTATCGATATAATATATAGATTCCAATACGCCATCCCGCAGATATAATTGCAGTAAGTAAAAAGGTGATAAATAAAACAGCTCTCGAATATGCAATTACAGAAATAAAATAAGTAGAAGTTGCTGATAAGAAAAACGTGATTAATACTACAATGAGTGATCTGCCGTAGGAAAGATAATCTTTTTTATACAGATTAAGCCAATAGGAACTAATTGCCCAGCACAGAATAAAGTCCAAAATTAAGAGCCAATGAGTTTGTACTGTGGAAATTGAAACTATTTCATGATGATAGTTAGAATACCAAAAATAAATGGCTATTGTAAAGCTAAATAGTATGGATGAAAAATCTAATACCCCTGAAATAATACGTGTTGAGTATACTTTTAAATAGGCTAAAGTTTTTCTGATAGAAATCCCCAAGGAAACCAAAAAACTAAAATATTTCCATGATGAATACAAATCGCTATATTTATTATAAAACCTATGTAAAGCCGTATAAAATATCTGAATCATGTCATAGGGTGCAGTTTTTGAACTTTCACCTTTATAATGAATAATGCTTGTAGCAGGGTTATAAATGATTGCATACCCTAATTGTTTTATTCGGTGGCAGAAGTCTAAGTCTTCACCATACATGAAAAATGACTCATCAAATGTACCTATTTTATCAACTATTAATCTAGGAAATAGCATGAAGGAGCCGCTTATAGCATCAACATTATGAATTTTATTTTCATCTAAGAAAGTAAGGTTATATTTCCCGAAATACTTACTTTTGGGGAATATTTTGCTTAGTCCAATTAATTTAAAGAAAGCTGAAAGCGGATTAGGAAAGCTTCGCTTACATGGCAATTGCAATGAACCATCAGGATTTAATATTTTTGGCCCAATACAGCCCGTATTTCGATTTTTCTCCATATAATCTAATAATTCACTAAATGTATTGTCGCTTAGCAGTGTGTCTGGGTTCAGAACACAAATAAATTCTCCAACAGAATTCTCAATCCCAATATTAACTGCTCTTGAAAACCCTAAATTTTCTTTATTCTTAATTAATTTAATATGAGGATATTCATTTTCTACCATCCTACATGAATCATCATGGGAATAATTATCAATAATAATAATTTCATATTCCTCAAATCTATTCGATTTAATGATGCTTTGCAGACATTGTCGAAGATAGCTGCAAACATTATAACTGACTATAATTATTGATAATTTCAAAATAATTTAAATATTTTCTTTATAAATAATTTGGGCACCATAAGAATAGCTTCTATAACAATAGCCCTATTCATTTTAGATTCACCAACCGTTCGATCTGTAAAAACAATGGGGATTTCTAATACCTTAAAACCCTTAATCCATGTAAGAAAATTCATTTCAATTTGAAAAGAATAACCTTCAGAATAAATTTTTGACAAATCAATGGACTCTAAAACATCTCGTTTAAAACATTTAAACCCGCCAGTGGAATCTTTTATAGGAAACCGGATAAATATTTGTGCATATAAATTTGCACCGTAACTCAATAAAAGCCTGCGCATTGGCCAATTAACAACATTCACCCCATCAATATATCGACTGCCAATAACAAGATCAGCAGATTTCGACATTTCAACCATACGAGGAATATCATCAGGATTGTGTGATAGATCAGCATCAATCTGCACTATCAGATCATATCCCTTGTCTAATGCCCATTTAAATCCTTCACAATAGGCAGTCCCTAGACCAAGTTTTTTTTCTCGTTCCAATATGAAAATATGTGTGTTTTTGGCCATATAAGATTTTACAATATCAGCAGTTCCATCAGGGGAATTATCATCGATTATTAAAAGATCCATTTCAACTGGAATCAAAGTTATTCTACTAATTAACTCTGCAATATTTTTCTTTTCATTATAAGTTGGCGATATTGCTAAAATTTTCATTTAAAATTCAATTCTCTCTTTAATAACTTCAAATTGTAATTAGTGGAATAAGACAGCGAATTTAATTCTTTTTCTAATTTGCCAATGAGCAAACCACTATGGAGTGGCCGTTCTGCAATATATGAATTTACTTTTCTACTTAGAGAATCTGTATCAATTTTTGAAATTAAGCCTAAATCAAATCCGAATACTTTTGCAATTTCTACTGCAAACTCATACCTGCTTATGTAATCATCACTTCCTATATGAAGAATTCCCTCATAATCCATTATTATAGCTTGAAATACGGCATTAACGAAATGATTGCTAAGAGTAGGATTAGATGTTTGATCTGCAACTACTGAGATGGCCTGCTTTTTTAGAAGAGATTTATACACCCATGCAAAGAAATTCCCCTTACAGAAAAGATCAGAACTATATAAAACATTTGGCCGAAATATAGACCATTTTCTTCGGGTACCTCGGAGAAAATTTTCAGCTTCCAATTTAGTTTTTCCGTAGTAATTTACAGGAAATGTATGATCATCTTCACTATAAGGACCATTTGATCCGTCAAAAACATAATCTGATGATATTTGAATTATATGGGTATTCACTTCTGATAATTGAATCAAATTACGCAGACCTTCTACATTTACCTGATGCGCCAATTCTTTATTCAATTCACTGCCATCAACGTCTGTATAAGCCGCACAATTAATAATAATATCAGGTTGAAATGAAGCTAAAAGAGTTGCTGTATTATCTTGATTAGTTACGTCTAATTTCTGGACATTTCGTCGATTATTTGCTAATTTTGTGGAATTTTTGGCCGTGGATAATATATTAAATTTACCTGATAAACCTATTTGCAGCGCCTTCCCAAGTTGACCTTCAGCGCCAGTAATTAGTATTTTTCTCGCCAATTAAAGTTTACATCCAATATCTTTAAATTCTTTAAGTTTATCAGAAAGAGTTGTGTTATTTAATGAAAGTATTTCAGCCGATAATATTGCGGCATTAATAGCTCCAGCTTTTCCTACAGACATGGTTGCTACCGGCACACCTTTAGGCATCTGAACCGTTGAAAGGAGTGCATCCAAGCCATCTTCAATTCCACCGCCTAATGGTATTCCAACAACCGGAAGCGTTGAGTGAGCCTTTAATGCGCCAGCTAAGTGTGCTGCCATACCTGCAGCGCCAATTAGAACATGATACCCATTGTCTCGTGCAGAAGATGCAAATTTACTAACATCATCAGGATTTCTATGAGCAGACATTACCCGCAAATCTAATTCAATATCAAAATAATCAAAATACTTACGCGATGCTTCAACTGTCTTTTTATCTGATTCACTTCCAATTAATAATGCCACTTTGCCATTCATATTTTATGTTGCTCCTTTTTTCAATGTTTTTGCTATAATTTCTAATTGTTTAATTAGAAGATTTTTTTTATGTCCAGGATAATTAACAAAACCGCTCACTAAAATTACCTCATTATGGGTTTCAGTTTCAAATATATATACAAAAAAAGGTCCTCCGGATTCGCTTTCATCATGTTCATATATTCCTCTCATAATATGCAGATTAATACCTTCGCCTGGATAATTTGCAGTATTTTTATAGAATTCACTAATTTTAATGCTCGGCATTAATTCTGCAAATTCATCAGCTAAATATGTCCATGCCAAATCTTTTTGCAAATAATTTTCTTTTTTACTTTTATGAACTGTAATCCATCTATATGGATAGCCACGCCCTATCCATAAAAATGGTTTAACTGAATCTGCTTTTATTATTTTGTAATCTGGCTGCAAATCAAGTGAATAGCCAAAATAATCTAAAACAACGTTTGAAAGACTGTCATTTATACCATGCTTAAATATTTTATTCTTCATTCTAAGCTCAACCATATTTCTAAATTCATTTAATATCCATTCCCCGTTATTATTAATCTCCTTTTCCATGGCGATAGCATCTAAGGAATGAATGCCGCATATAATTTGATTATTAGCATATATATTTTCTAAAATAAACAGCGATGCATCTTTTTTATGATTTTTCGTAATACGCGCCATTAAATAATCACCTGTTGAATCTTTAGGAAAATCAAGAGATGTAATTATTATATTTCCATATTTATTTACATTTTCCAGTTTCCAAGGGGCTTTATATATGATAGAAAATTCTTTTTCTGGCTGAGGAGTATAAAGTGTATTAGAAAATAAATTTCCTAATATTCTTTCAACATGAGGTTGATCTTCAGGAGAAACAATTATTATTATTTCGTTTTCTTTTCCAACTGGTTCAGAAAGGCAGGAGCATGAAGCAACAAAAATACAAATAAATGATATTATGCTTTTTTGCAAATAACTAATAAAGATGATGATTGGTCTGGCCCATTCAACAATGTCACTATTATTGAATAACAGAGTACGAAAATTCCTTTAATAAATTGAAAAGGAGTAAGATTCGCCATGCTAAGTAGAATATTATAGGGAGTATCTTGAAATAGAGAATACTTTCTAACTATTTTGAAATTAGACTTTTTCATTAAATTATCCAGAGTTTCTAATTGGAAATGATATAAATGCCTAGGTGCATCAAATGGTGCCCAATTAGTACCATAAAAGGTGTTTTCTGGAGCTCTTAAATTGGGAACTGCAATAAGTAGAATCCCGTCAATAGTCAGCATTCTGTTTAAATTAGAGAACAATTCTTCAATATTATGAATATGTTCAAGGGAATGCCAAAGCGTAATCACATTAAAATGTTCTGCAGATTTTATCATTTGTAAATTTTCAACTTTTCGAACGTCTTTACTTCCATTGATGCCATCTAAATTTGAAATATTATCCTGCAAAACGACATCCCAACCCTTAAGCGCCATAAAGGATGTAAACTCCCCACTTCCACCTCCAATATCTAATAATTTACCATTTGAGTAAAATGATGCTATTTTACTGAATTTCCAACGTAAAGTAGCCTTTTGTATACACTTGTATAATCTACCCCATTTATCATTTTTTTTTACATTATGAGGATCATAATCAGTGGAATTATAATAAGTTGATATTTCATCTGCAGTGGGTCTTGGATTTAAAAAGACGAAATTACAATCACATTTAACCAATTGAAAAGTTTCAGAATTTTGAGACAATCTATCCAGCACCTCAATATAGGGGGTAGTTTTTCTATTTCCACAAACTATGCAGCCAATTGATTCCATTAATGAATTTAAATATTAACTGATAGTTTTTGCTGTGGAATTATTTAAACGTCTCATTTTCCATAATTGGTAAGCACCAATCGCCATCATAAGAATAGAGAGATACTGGGCTCCTGATAAACCGAAAATATATTTTGTATTCGTCCTAATAAATTCAACCATAAAACGGGATAATCCACCTAAAAATAGATATTCGAATATTATTTCGCCAGAAAAAGTTTGATTTCGTTTTCTATACCTGAGGTAAAAGAAAATAATGAAATATGCTGACATCTCATATAGTTGTGTCGGGTGAACTGGTGTATTGGTAGGAGGTAAACCGTTAGGGAATGCAATAGCCCATGGTAAATTTGTAGGAATCCCATAGTCGTCTCCAACTAAGAAACAGCCAATACGACCTATACCATGCCCTAAAACTAAAAATGGGGCCGCTAAATCGGCAATTTTAAACCAATTTAAATTTTTACGATATATGTACCAAGATACTGTAGCCATGCCCCCCACTAATCCACCCAAAAAGACTAGACCAGCACCAAAGTTTTGTATTCCAAACGCAATCCTTTCTCCGTTTAAAGTGAATATTCCAGCAATAATGTTTATCAAACCATTAATATTATCAGCCGCCTGACCAGTGGGAATATTTTCAATTAGATAATAAAATTTTGCACCTAAAATGCCCCCAATGGCTGCTCGAAAAATAATATCATCAGCAATAATAGCATCATACCCTTCGGCTACCACATCCTTGCGCAATAAATAATTCCCCAACAAAAATGCAATAACCATCATCACGCCAAAAGATGAAATAGTAAATGGTCCGAACTGAAATAAAATTGGGTACACTAACCGCTTCCTTTATTAAATATTATTTTCTTCAATTTATATTTTATTAATTTAAGCTGCAATGAAAATAACCGGCATGCTAATAATGAACATGTCATAAAATATATGTGTATATACTGTTATGCCAAATCCTCTAAACATATACAATGATCCTAAAAATATTCCAGCTAATGTTCTTAAATAAAAACTCTTATATGAAAAATTGTCACCAAATGGACCTAAATAGTGAAAAAGTGAAAAAATAATTGCAGAAAAAATAACTGCAATTATTACAGAATATATTCCGCTATAACCTACTATCTTTGTTAGAAAACTTAATGCAAGTCCAATTACGCCTACTCTGAAAAGCAATTCTTCCCAAATACCAGCTCCTATTGCTAAATAAAATTGTTCTGGAATAATATTTCGTTCCATGATTGATAGTAGTAATTGTTCTGAGGCACTCATTATTATTATAAAACCTATACACCAAACTAAACTCTCAACAATCATCAATAAAAGAAAGGTGAATTTAAATTTCCCATTCCTCACTACCCTTCGATTTAAAAACATAACTCCAAACAAAACAATCATCAATAATAAAGCATAGACTATTTCAGAACCATTTCCCATACCAACAATGATTTGGCGAATTAAAACATCTGCTCCATTTCTGATTTCTTCAGATTGGCCGAAATATTGAATCCAGCACATTGACTCATATAAAAATAACATTGGAAAAATAAAAAGAAGAGAGTAGTAAATATTCTTTGTGACATTCCAATAAGAAATTGTTACATATTCATCAGTCATTATCAATTTTTAATACTGCTAAAAAGGCTTCTTGAGGTAATTCAACAATTCCAACCTGTTTCATCCTCTTTTTTCCTGACTTCTGTTTTTCTAAAAGTTTCCTTTTTCTGGTTATATCACCTCCATAGCATTTTGCTGTAACATTTTTACGAAATGCTCTAACTGTTTCTCTTGAAATAATTTTACCTCCTATGGCTGCCTGAATTGGTATTTCGAACTGCTGTCTGTGGATTTGATCTTTAAGTTTTTTACATAATGAAGAACCTTGTCTGTAAGCATTGTCTTTATGGACAATAATACTTAATGCATCTACAATTTCTCCAGCGATACGTACATCTAATTTAACAAGTTCCCCATTTTGATTTTCAGTAATTTCATAATCGAAAGATGCATATCCTTTACTTGTAGATTTTAATTTTTCAAAGAAATCATAAATTATTTCTCCTAATGGCATATCAAATATTAATTGAACCTTATTTGTAGATAGATAATTTGTTGATCTATATATACCTCTTTTACTCATACAAAGCTTCATAATGCTACCGATAAACTCAGCAGGTGCAATTATTTCAGCCTTTATAAAAGGTTCATTTATAGTATCAATATCGCCCTGTTCAGGCATATCTGACGGGTTATTAACTTGAAGAAGTTCTCCATTTTTTGTATAAACTTGATAATTTACATTGGGACAAGTGGTTATTAAGTTCATATCAAATTCTCTCTCTAACCTTTCTTGAACAATCTCCATGTGTAATGGACCTAAAAAGCCGCATCTAAATCCAAATCCAAGAGCGGTAGAAGTATTCGGCTCAAAGGATAATGCTGCATCATTTAATTGCAATTTTTCCAAACTTACTCTTAAATCTTCATAGTCTTGCGAATCAATCGGATACATTCCACTAAAAACCATAGGCTTGACGGGTTGGTATCCTGGTAGGGGTTCAGCAGCAGGGTCACTTTTTACCGTGAGCGTATCCCCCACACTTACTTCTGATACATTTTTAATATTTGTGACAATATAACCTACATCTCCTGCGGACAATCTCTTAACGGGAATTTTATTCATTTTTAAGATTCCAACTTCTGTAATTTCGTGACCACCAGGCTTTGCAAAATATTGAGTTGTCATCCCCTTTTCAAGGAAACCATCGAATATCCGCACATAAGGCACTACCCCGCGAAACTGATCATATTTAGAATCAAATATTAGCGCACGTGTTCCTTTCACTCCAGGAATTTCTGGTGGAGGTATTCTGTCTATGATAGCAGAAAGTACATTATTAACTCCTGTACCTTCCTTAGCGCTAATTTCGAGGATTTCATCTTCATTACAACCAAGTAAATCTATTGTTTGAGTAATTGCACTTTCCAAATTAGCATTGGGTGCATCTATTTTATTAATAATGGGAATGACAATAAGATCAGCATCGGCAGCCAAATAAGCATTGCTCACCGTTTGTGCTTCTACCCCTTGTGAGGCATCAATTAATAGAAGTGCACCTTCACAAGCAGCCAAACTTCTGGAAACTTCATAGGTAAAATCAACATGCCCTGGCGTATCAATAAGATTCAATTTATATTGAACCTTATCGGTGTGAATATATTCCATTTGGATGGGATGTGACTTAATAGTTATCCCTCTTTCGCGTTCTAAATCCATATCATCTAACACCTGCGACTGCATTTGTTTGGCTGTCAGGGTATGTGTTATCTCAAGCAAACGGTCTGCCAAAGTGGATTTCCCATGATCTATATGGGCGATAATACAAAAGTTTCTAATAGCCTTTATCGACATAATTATAATTTAAAATTAAATGATAGAAAATTGTGCAACTCTATTCCCCAGTAAAATTTGGAGATCGTTTCTCTACGAAAGCTGATAATCCTTCTTTTGTGTCTTTGGAAGTAAAAAGTTTAGAAAATTCTTTCTGTTCGCAAGTAAGTCCTTGTATCAAATTTGTTTTGGAACTACTATTAACTGAGTTAATTGTTGCGGCAATAGCAATGGGAGCATTTTTTATAATTGATATGGCTAATTTTTCTACCATTGGAATTAGCTCGCTTAATGAAACAACTTTGTTCACCAACCCAATTCTACAAGCCTCATCAGCGGTAATATTTCTACCACCAAGGAGAATCTCCATTGCCATTCCTTTCCCCACAAGATGTGGCAGCCTTTGCGTTCCACCAAATCCTGCAATTAATCCTAACCCTACCTCTGGCTGACCAAATACTGCATTTTCTGATGCATAACGTATATGGCATGCCATAGCAAACTCACATCCTCCACCCAACGCAAAACCATTAATTGCTGCAATGACAGGAATTTTAAATTCTTCAATTTTTAGTGTTAACTTTTGACCATAGTTTGAAAATGATTCCGCCTCTTTTTCATTCATTTTGTTCATTGCATGAATATCTGCTCCAGCTATAAAAGCTTTTTCACCTTTTCCTGTAATAATAACTACTCTAACTGAAGTCTCATCCAAAATCCAATTTAATTTTAATTCCAGTTCTTTTAATACATCTATATTTAAAGCATTATATTGCTCGGGGCGATTAATTGTCAATGTACAAATATCGTTTTCTATTTCAACTAAAATCATTTCCATTATTTCCAAAAACTCCTACTAAATAAAACTACTACTGTAAATATTTCTAGTCTACCCAATAACATACAAAAACTGGTGAGCCATTTTGCTAAATCTGTTAAATGCCCCCAATTATCTGATGGACCAATTGCTCCAAGTCCGGGACCAATATTGCCAATTGCGGATGCGGATGCGGACAATGCAGTAGTAACATCTAAACCTGTCATTGATAATACTATTGCTGTAAAGACAAATATGAATAAATAAAATAAATAAAATCCCAATGTTGCTCTAACTACATTATCATCTATACTATTTTCGCCAATGGTAAAATTAAAAACTCCTTTTGGATGAAGTAATTTTCGAACTTCATATATGAGATATCTAAAAACCAAAATTGAGCGAATAATTTTCATTCCACCAGTTGTTGATCCAGCAGATCCTCCAACGAAGAGGAGAAAAAATACTAATGTTTTCGACATTGACGGCCAAGTTTCAAAATCTTCAGTTCCAAATCCAGTTGTGGTAATTAATGAAACTGAAGTGAAAATAGCATGTCTGACGGTTTCAATATTTATCTCATAATTGGAGGAATTAATAATATCAATAAAAAATAATATTGCACAAAATAACACCAGACTGAAGTACACTCTAAATTCTCTATCTTTAAAATATTTTCTCTTTCCTTTTGCAATAAAATAATAATGTAGTGAAAAATTTGTTGCAGCACAGAACATAAAAAATATTATAGTCCATTGGATCAATCCGCCATAGGCAGCAATACTAATATTCTTAGTTGAAAATCCTCCAGTAGCCATTGTGCCAAATGAATGACAAAAAGAATCAAACCACGGCATTCCTTCAATTCTTAATACTAAAGTTTCTATTAGAACAAAGCCTACATAAATACCCCACAATAATTTGGCAGTTTGTTTTACCCTTGGTGTTATTTTATCTGCCACAGGTCCAGCAACTTCAGCTCTAAATAATTGCACACCGCCCATTCCAAGCATTGGTAGTATAGCAATACTAAAGACAATAATTCCCATTCCACCTATAAAGTGGGTAAAACTACGCCAAAACAAGATTCCATGAGGAACCTCTTCAATTAACAATGTGCTAGAATGACCTAATACTGATGCCCCTGTAGTAGTAAGCCCACTCATTGCTTCAAAAAAAGAGTTTGTGTAATCTAATGTACCAGAAAAATAGAAAGGAAAGGCACTAAAAATAGCCATTGCAAACCACCCCATTGTAACTACTGCAAATCCATCATGAGTGGATAACTCTTTTTTTTCTTTACTTTTAAAAAGCAACATTAAAGTAAAGCCAGAGACAATGGTTACAGCGATCGACTGCAATAACGGGACAAGGTCACCATCATTAAAGATTAGACTACAAGCAACGCTGCAAAGCATTGATAAACCCAATATTATTAGAAGTACACCGACTATATAAAAAGACTGTCGTCTAATCATTTGAAATTAATTATTGAAATAA
>Ga0208278_1000031_pt1 | contig 61144 bp, 53 predicted proteins | sample ETN01SmetaG_FD_185794 | JGI IMG/M metagenome (GOLD analysis project Ga0208278, IMG submission 185794) | Marine microbial and viral communities from oxygen minimum zone, Eastern Pacific Ocean - ETNP2014F12-01SV259 (SPAdes) (version 2) | ecosystem: Environmental > Aquatic > Marine > Oceanic ...
AAATTATTTATATCCGATATATATTGATATAGAGAACTATTTTTTATTAGAACATTTTTTAATACAGGAAAATCAGTTTTTTGTAATCCACCCTCCTTAGGGAAGGTCAATGTATCAAGCACTTCAGATATTATAGTATTAAAATTAACTTCTATATTTAAATTTTTATTAACATAGTCTGAAATTATATTTTGTTGGACAGAAACTCTAATTTCATCTAATAAAGAATTATTTATAGGAGTTAAGATATATTTATCTGGACTGAATACGACAGAACCATATTCATAATCGTTTTTATATTTTTTAATAAAATAGTCACTGCTTGAAATATGGACAACATAGTTTCGCACAACATCATCTGTAATTTCTTCAAACCACCAATTACTACGATGCCCAATAAGTAAAACTAAAAAGATAAATATGATATTTACAGGAACTCCTATCTTCTCAATCTTTGTCCATTCATCTTTTCCTGGTGCACCATGGAAGTATGCCAAAATAACAACAGAAGGCATAATTGCAATTACACCAAACAGGCAGAGAGTTGTATAATATTCAGGTAAGGTATAACGATTAACAAGCCAGTCAACAAATAAAATTAAACTGGTACCAGCTATAAGGTAGGAACCAATTATATGAGGTATTCTTCGGTGGATTAATTCTTTAACCAATTTCATTTAATCCATTAGATGTTTTTTCATAAACTCGATTGCAAAAGCAGAAGATCTTTCTCGCGCATCTTTATTTCCACCCCAATGGGCACCTTTATCTGCACAAAAGACTAACCCTATTTTTTGCAGAGTTGGTGAAGAAAGGGGGAATCCATTTAATAGGCTTACTACACCATCATTGGATAATTTCATGCGACAATCTGTAAAGCTATACGCATCATTATCTAAGACGACATCCATAGATCTATCAAAGGAATGTGACGCATCTGGGTATACTGTGATACCTATATCATATCCAGAAATATTCGCAGCTTCTATAAGCTCCTCACATGCAGCCGCAGGAACCCAATCATCTATTTCCCCTGCAAGGATATGTACTGGAGCATTAGTAAATCTAAGCTCTTCTGGAATTACCATGCATGGAGGATAAAAAGGCAAGTGAGCTGCAAATTTTAAATTAGGAGATATTGCTTCTTGAATGGGAGACCATGCTGCAAATAAGGTAACACCTCCTCCCAAGCTCCACCCAGTAAGGCCAGCGCGCTTGACATCTATATTTTCATCTTCAGAGAGTTCTTTTAACGCACTAAATGCATCTAATATCATCATTGGGATTGTAACGGTAAGCTGTTTGCCTACCGTGGATTCTACGCCACGACTTTTAAAACTATGCAGAGAAAATACTGCAAAACCCATTTCAAGATATCTTTCAAGGTAGCCATAATGATGCTCTGCCCAGCCTGCACTGCCTGCAACCCCAATGATTACAGGAAAAACACCTAAAGTATCAGGCTTTGTAAGAATTCCATAAACTTTCTGGTCTGCTATATTGTCGATTCTATTAAATACATCATAAAAGTTGAACGGATTTTTACTGTCAAATACTACAATTTCCTGATTGTCTTTTAATGCTACCTTAGCTTCATCTATGGCATGAGTAATATCTAATGTTGTATATGAAGGGGTAACCGTAATTGAGTACCCAATAAAAAGTACAGTTAATACTATCACTATAATTAATGCTTTTTTCATTTTACAACAAAATTGACCAATCTTTGAGGTACTACAATTTCTTTAATTACATCTTTATTATTTAAATGTATACTAACATTTTCCTGCTCTCTAGCAGAAATTAGCAGATCTTCTTTACTAACGGTTCTAGAAACATTAATATTGCCTCTCAATTTCCCATTTACCTGAATTGCTATTGTTACGCTATCTTCTTCAGCAAGAGCTGAATCAAATTCAGGATAGCTTTCTAAAAAAACTGAGTTTACTCCCCCATTTATTTCCCATAATTCCTCTGCGATATGAGGCGTTAAAGGAGCAATCATTTTGATCAGGTTCAATTTAATATCCATAGTCGTACTTTCATGGCTTGAGAAATAATTAATGAATTCCATGAGACGGCTGATAGCAGTATTGAATTTCATTTCATTTAAATCATTTTTTACAGCATGTATTGTCTGATGAAGAGTCTGCAGATCTTTTTTAAGTGGCACCTCCTCTGAGTTAGGGAGTTGACAAAAACGCCATACTTTTTTTAGAAAACGGTCAATCCCCGTAATACCCTGGTCATTCCAGTCACCACCTTCATCAAATGGCCCCATAAACATGAGATATGCTCGAAACGTGTCAGATCCGTACTTTTCTATGAACTCATCAGGAGAGACCGTATTATCCCGTGATTTAGACATTTTAGCCCCATCTTTAGTAATGGTGCCCTGATGGTAGAGTTTTGCAAAAGGTTCATCAAAATCGAGATGTCCCCCATCTCTCAATGCCTTGGTAATAAAGCGGGCATATAAAAGATGCATAGTGGCATGCTCAGCTCCTCCAATATAGCAGTCTACTGGAAGCCAATTAAGTCTATCAGGGTCAAATGGACCCTTGTCATAATGAGCATTAGGGTAACGAAGATAATACCAGGAGGAGCAAACGAAGGTATCCATGGTATCTGCATCTCTCTTAGCATCTGTTCCACATTTTGGACATTTTACATTTATATATGAATCAGATGTTGCTAAAGGGGAAAGTTCATCGCCATAAGTAGAGGACAATTCAATATCTTCTGGTAAAAGGACAGGAAGTTCATCTATGGATAAAGGCACGATGCCACATACTGAACAGTGAACAATGGGAATTGGCGCTCCCCAATAGCGTTGACGGCTTATAAGCCAGTCATGTAGCTTATACTGAATTTTAGCTCCCCCACAACCCATTTCATCTAATTTCGCATTAATGAGCTCCTGTACCTTTTCCGTTGATTTCCCAGAATATTCACCCGAATTCACTGAGATTCCATAATTACTGAAGCATTCATCATTCCCATGCTCTTTACCATCATTTGAAACAACTTCAATTATTGGTAAATTAAAGGTTTTAGCAAATTCAAAATCTCGTTCATCCCCTGAGGGTACCGCCATAATAGCCCCGGTACCATAACTGCTCACCACATAATCGGCTACCCAGATTGGAATCTCAGCCTTATTTATAGGGTTCACAGCATAGGATCCAGTAAATACGCCTGTCTTCTTCCTATCTACAGACATGCGTTCAATTTCAGTTTTAACTTTAGCAGATTCTATATATGATTTAACGGCCTCAATATTTTCAGACAGGACGATACTGTTTAGTAATGGATGCTCTGGAGCAAGGACCAAATATGTTGCGCCATAAATGGTATCCGATCTGGTAGTAAAAACTTCTATTTTATCCTCAAACCCTTTTATATTAAAAATAATATTAGCTCCTACAGATTTTCCAATCCAATTCCTCTGCATGTGCTTGGTTTTTTCTGGCCAGTCCAGACCATCTAATTTTTCAAGTAATTCCTCTGCATATTCTGTGATTTTAAAAAACCATTGGGTAAGCTCCTTCTTGGTAACTGGCTCTTTACATCTATCACAGACCCCATCCTTTACTTGCTCGTTTGCCAATACCGTACCGCAACTTGGGCACCAATTAACTGGGGCTGTCTTCTGATAAGCAAGCCCCATTTCATATAGTTTTAAAAATAGCCACTGTGTCCACTTATAGTATTCAGGCTCACAAGTTATTAATTCATTGCTCCAATCATATGAAGCTCCAATTGAATCTAATTGCTTTTTCATAGTTGCAATGTTCTTTTTTGTACTTTCAGCAGGATGTATTTTATGCTGAATTGCAAAATTTTCAGCAGGAAGGCCGAATGCATCGAATCCTTGAGGCTGAAATACATTATATCCTTTCATTTTCATGAATCGCGCAAAGGTATCAGCAGGCCCATAGTTATACCAATGACCAATATGCAGTTTATCACCAGAAGGATAGCTGAACATAGTAAGAGCATAATATTTATTCAATGAGTCGGTTAAATCGGGGGAATGAATCTTAGACTTTCTCCATTGCTCTTGCCATTTTGCTTCTATTTTGTTAAACGAATAAGCTTCTACCATAATCAATTATATTTATAAGATTTTGCTAGCATAGTTAAAGCTTTACTTTAAGTGTATTGAAAGTTAGTTTCAAATTATTTAAGAGAATTTAAGAAGTATGTCTGCATTGCTCCTTTTCCAGGAATATTAATCTTATCTCTTTTAGTAAAATTATAATAATCCTTTAGTTGTAAATATGTGCTCGATGAAACATGAATTTTACTATTTGAGCCAAAGGTTTCCATTCTACTGGCAACATTGACGGTGTCTCCCCACAAATCATAGATAAATTTTTCTTTTCCAATTACTCCTGCCGCAACGGGCCCAGAATTTATTCCAATTCTTACTTTTAATGATTGATTGGTCTTAGTATTGATCTCTTTGATTATATCAAGCATTTCCAGTGCCATTCTTGCCACAGAATCAGCATGATTCTTATCTGGCTTTGGCAACCCTCCCGCTAGCATATAACAATCACCTATTGTTTTAATTTTTTCCAGCGAATACTTAATGAGCATACCGTCAAATAATGAAAATATGCTGTTTAACTGCATTACTACATCAGTTGCTGAAATGGTTGAAGATAATTTTGTAAACCCTGCAAGATCTGCAAATAACACGGTTGAGTCTTCAAAATCATCCGCAATAAGCGATTCACCATTTTTTAATCTTTCAGCAATACTTTCGGGCAAAATATTAAGCAGCAGTTTATCAGATTTCTCCTGTTCTATTTTGATCTGTTTCTGGTATTTTATTTCTTTATCATGAAAATATTTTTTTTCTAGAGCATTATTCAACCTGGCATGTAATAATATTCTATTAACAGGCTTTATAAGAAAATCATCTGCTCCCATAGAAATGCATTCTACAATTGTATCTATCTCATCAAGGGCAGACAGCATTATGACAGGAATATGATAGGTATTATTATCATCTTTCAGTGTTTTTAGAAGGTCCATACCATTCACTTCCGGCATAATCAAATCCAGCAGTATAAGATCTATTTTAGCTGATTCTTTTTTCAAAATCTTAAGTGCTTCTTCCCCACTTTCAGCAGTAAAAGTTTTATGATTGGACTGTTGTAGAATTTTATCAATTATATCAAGATTTGCCGATTCATCATCCACAATCAGGATAGTTCCTATTTTGTCAGGTATTTTGGCTTCTGTATTAAATTGAAAATTTCTAATAGAGGATTCTTTTAAATATAAATCAGTATAATAATTTTCCATTAAATCACTATCGGATAAATCTGAGTATTTACTTAAATCATTTATCAGTTTTAGAAGTCTTTTTCCAGCCTGATTTATTTTACTCACACTATCTTGAATATCCTGCAAATCTAAATCAGTAACAGTTGCTGTATCCTCTAAAATTAATTCTGACAGACCAACGATGTTTGACAGCGGCGTCCGAATAGAATAATGTAAATCCTCATTAAGAATGACAGAGCCAATATCATCGCCAGCTTTTGTTTTATCCGAAAATAATTCTTGAATAATGGCAAATATTGCAGTTGAGGAGTGATAGATGCTCTGCATGTCCCTTTTGAGCGCCCTGTCGCCTGCTTCATCTAACGTGTCCAGTATCAATTCAGAATATCCTATCATGGCGTTTATTGGATTAATAAGGTCATGTTTTATATTTTTTAAAATGACCTGATGATACTGATGCTCTGATACAGTTTCCTTTACATTATCTAGCCTGTTTTTATTTTCAGTCATTTATATCTTCTATATCAGACAGTGAGTTTATGCATTTTATCCAGTAAACCTTCCAGATTAATAGGTTTTGTATCATAGTCATCACACCCGGCATCCAGAGCTTTTTCACGATCTCCTTTCATAGCATGTGCGGTGAGGGCAATAATTGGAATATCTTTTGTATTAACATCTGCCTTCAACTTCCTGGCAACATTCCAACCATCTATGACAGGCAGACTAAGATCTAATAGTATTATATCAGGCATTTCATTTTTAGCCATGTCTATGCCACTCTGGCCATCTTCAGCGCATGAGACTATAAATTCTTTACGTTCTAATCGACGCTTAAGCATATCACGGTTCAATTCATTATCTTCAATAAGCAAAACATTCATATTAATCCTCCTTTAAATACATTTTAAGCTTACTTTCTTTTATAGATGTATCAATTTGATCAATTATCTCTTGACGGTTGTATTTGCCTTTCTGAATGACTTTATCAACATTATCAGTTAAGAACGAATAATCGTCAACTGTCAAATCTTTAGAGGTTATAACAATAATGGGTATTTTAAGCCAGGCATCCATTTTTTTAATTTCTTTTAAGAACTTAAATCCATCCATAACAGGCATCAACAAATCAAGGAGAATTAACTCAGGCATCTGCATTCCCATTCTCTCTATGGCAACTTTCCCATTTTCAGCTTCATCTACTCTCCACCCATCCTTTATAAGCATTTTTCTCAAAATAGTTCGCGTTGATGAATCATCATCAACAACCAGAATATGCTTGCTTTTACTTACTACTTCATATTTTTCTAATATTTGATGAAGGTTATTCCAGACAATTGGTTTGGATAAAAAGTCTACAACACCAAAGTCCTTTGCCATTTTCTCATAATCACCAATCGTTACAATGATAATAGGAATCTGTGAAAGCAGTGGTATTTTTTTTATTTTTTGATAAACAGTCCATCCATCAATGTCGGGCATAATTATATCGAGAATTATGATATCAGGCACTAATTTTTTGGCTTTGTCTAATCCATTTAGACCATTATGGGCTGTAAAAACCAGATATCCTTCTTTTGTCAATCTTCTATCTACGAGATCTAAGAAGTTAATGTCATCATCAATAACCAGTATTTTACCCTTTTCGGGAAATAGCGCATCTTCAGTTTTTTGACCATCAACACGGCTTATTGTTTTATCCCTATCATGATGATAATTCTGCATTATATAAGCAGTAAATGTGGAACCAGTCCCTTCTTTACTTTCTACATCTATATATCCGCCAAGAAGCTCTGAATATCGTTTTGATATAGTGAGTCCCAGGCCCGTTCCTTTAATTTTACTGTTATCAACAACATCGCTGTGATGAAAGGGTTCAAAGATTTCCTTCATTTTATCTTTTGATATACCAACGCCGAAATCTTCTACTTTAAACACAAGAAAATTGACATTCTTTGTTATTTCCTGCGCTACCAATAGATTAATCTGGTTACCCTCAGAATTTTTACATGCGTTTGTAAGTAAATTAAACAGTATCTGCCTGATTTTCAGTTCATCCGATCGTAAAACAATCTCTTTTTCTGGCAAGTTAATGTTTATTTTATTATTATTAATTTTTGCATATGGTTCGAGTGTAGTTTCAACAGATTCAATCAGATCTTTTAAGTTAAAAGTAGAAATATTTAAGTCGACTTTTCTTACTTCAATTTTAGATAAATCCAGAATGTCATTAATGAGTGCCAATAAGTCAATTCCAGATTTATGAATTTTCCCCAAATCACTAACTACACCTTTCTGTTTCAATTCTGTTGCATCTTCGATTAATATTTCACAAAATCCGATAATAGCATTTAATGGTGTTCGTAATTCATGACTCATATTTGCGAGGAATTCAGATTTTGCCTGGGCAGCACTTTCTGCTTTTTCTTTTGCAAAGAAGAGCTCTTTGGTCCTCTCTCTTATTTTCGTCTCTAGATTTGACTGATATTCAAGCTGTTCTGCTTCCAGTGTTTTCCGTTGAATAACCATGGCAACCAGTTCAGATACAAAATTCAATAAATCTCGATCTTCTAAGGTTAATTTATTTTCTTTTTCATAGCTTTGTACTACAATTGCTCCAATTTTCTTTTTGCCAATAATTAATGGGCAGGCCAGCCAATATTCACTGATAGTTCCTTTAGGCATTATTCCATCCTTACTATCTGATGTCGCATTAGAAAAATCCAAAAGCTCCTCTTTAGTGAATAATATAGGGATTCCTTCAAGAATGCAATTACAGGTTAATGAAGAAGCACTAAATTCTTCAGATGTACCTTCAAAATCATCGAATTTATCAATATAATACGGGAAGCTGATAACATTCCCTTCCTCATTATGAATTGCAATAAACATATTGTCTGCATACATCAATTTGTTGATATTATCATGTATTGATTTATAAAGTTCATCTAAGGTGGTTGCGGAATGTGCAACTTTAGCAATATCATATAAAGAAGAATTTCTTAAATCAGAAGCCTTGAGCTGTTTTCTTAAATATTTTAAGAAAACGCTCGGAAATCTCGTTGATATATAGTGTATGGAATTTTTTATAATTTCTGTCACAATATTAACAGATTAATTTTATTATAGGTTTAAATAATGGCAAAGATGCATATAATAATTTAAGACTATTTATATACATTTTTTTTATTTCTAACAGAATAGTTCTGCACTAACAAGGATAAACAATATAACAAAAGAAATAAAATTCTATAATCATAGGAAGTGATGGATTGAAGTAAAAAATGTCGAGGCGAGAGGATTTGAACCTCCGACCCCTGCGTCCCGAACACAGTGCGCTACCGGACTGCGCTACGCCTTGAAATAATGGGATAAATTAATAGAATTATTATAAATTCTTTCATAAAATAAAAAGGGGTGAAATATCACCCCTTTTTACCATAATAAATGCTATATCTTATTTTTCTTCTTCCACAACCTCAAAATCAGCGTCCTCTACATCACCTTCTTTAGTACTGCCTTCGCTTGATTCATTTGCATCTGTATTGACATCTGCGCCATTAGGGGGTGTTTGTGCTTCCTGCTGGGCTGCCTGGTACATTTTCTGAGCTACCGGTTCCCATGCCTTGTTTAGTCTTTCAATGGCTGTCTTGATTGCGTCAACATCTGAGCTGCCATTTGCTTGCTTCAACTGTTCAACAGCATCTTCAATAGGCTTTTTATCGTCATCAGACAACTTATCACCAGCTTCTTTCATTTGACTTTCAGTTTGATAAATTAACTGATCTGCTGTATTATGAGTATCTACAGACTCTTTTTTTGCTTCATCATCTTTGGCATGTTTTTCAGCATCTACTTTCATTTTTTCAATTTCATTGTCTGACAAACCACTTGAAGCTTCTATCCGTATAGATTGCTCTTTTCCTGTAGCTTTATCGGAAGCAGATACATTAAGTATACCATTTGCATCGATATCAAATGTGACTTCAATTTGAGGAATCCCTCTTGGTGCAGGGGGAATGCCATCTAAATGAAATCGACCAAGAGACTTATTGTCTACCGCCATTGATCTTTCACCTTGCAAAACATGAATTTCTACAGATGGCTGACTATCAGCTGCAGTAGAAAATATTTGACTTTTCTTTGCTGGAATTGTTGAATTTGACTCAATTAATGCAGTTGAAACTCCGCCTAAGGTCTCAATTCCCAATGAAAGCGGAGTAACATCCAATAAAAGAATGTCATCTACATCGCCAGCCATAACTCCACCCTGAATTGCCGCACCAATAGCAACAACTTCATCTGGATTAACACCCTTGCCAGGCTCCTTGCTAAAGATATCATTTACAATTTTCTGAACCATTGGTATTCGAGTTGACCCGCCAACCAAAATAACTTCATCAATTTCAGACGCTTTCAATCCTGCATCTTTAATCGCCTTCTCACATGGTTTAATTGTTCGATTTATTAACTTTGCAATTAAGGTCTCATATTTTGCACGTGTAAGGCTGATATTCAAATGTCGCGGACCAGATGAATCTGCCGTAATGAAAGGTAAATTAATTTCCGTTTGTTTTGATGAACTTAGTTCACATTTAGCTTTTTCAGCAGTTTCTCTTAACCGCTGCAATGCCATTGGATCTTTACCAAGATCTATGCCATCAGACTTATTAAATTCGCCAATTAAAAATTCAACCAATGCCTGATCAATATCGTCTCCACCAAGATGCGTATCTCCATTGGTAGATTTTACTTCGAATACTCCATCACCAAGCTCAAGGATGGAAATATCAAATGTGCCACCACCAAAATCAAATACCGCAATTTTTTCATCTTTTTTCTTATCTAAACCATAGGCAAGCGCTGCCGCAGTTGGCTCATTAATTATTCTACGAACATTCAATCCTGCAATTGCACCTGCATCTTTCGTTGCCTGTCTTTGCGAATCATTAAAATATGCAGGAACGGTTATAACTGCTTCAGTTACTTTTTCTCCTAAATATTCTTCAGCGGTTTGTTTCAATTTTTGAAGAACCATTGCGCTAATTTGAGGCGGAGCATATTCTTTGCCTTGTGCAGATATTTTCAATTCACCATTTTTGCCCTTGATAGTTTTGTAGGGCATTTCTGAAATTTCAGTACCAACTTCAGCATGCATACGGCCAATAAATCGTTTTGATGAAGAAATTGTATTTTCGGGATTTGTGACAGCTTGACGTTTTGCCGGCTGACCAATTAATGTTTCTCCATCTTTGGTAAAAGCAACTACGGATGGTGTTGTGCGCCCACCTTCGCTATTTGTTATAACAGTTGGACTTCCACCTTCCATTACAGCCACACATGAATTGGTAGTACCTAAATCTATACCAATAATCTTTGCCATTTCTAACTCCTTTGTATAAAATTGATTGTCAAATTACTGCCAAAATTATATCAATAATAATGCCAACAATTAATTTGCGCCTAAATGGCAGTGGTATTAGTTTTCCGCCGGTTCGCTTGCTTTTGACGATTTTTTTCGTTTAGTCGTCTTTTTCTGCTTTTTAATCTCTTGGGAAAATTCTAACTGTTTATTTTTAGATTTAACGGTAATAACACCATTTTCCGCAAACTCACCAGTAAGAAATTTTGTTGAAATTTCATTTTCTATTTCATTTTGGATCATTCTTCTTAAAGGACGGGCTCCCCATTCTCTGTGCGAACCATCTCTAATTAGAATCTCTTTAGCAGATTTGGTAACTCGTAATGTATTATTTTTCTTTTCTAAGTTCTCTCGAAGATCTGCCAATTGAATATCAATGATGGCTTGTAGATCTTCCATTTGTAGAGAATTAAATATAATAATTTCATCAATACGATTAAGAAATTCTGGGATATAATATTTTTTAACCTCCGACATAATGTCTGTATAATTATCATTCTGCACATCTTCTTTTTCAGTTTTAAAACCAAATGAAGTAGAGCTAATGGATTTAGTTCCGACATTAGAAGTCATAATAATAATTGTATTACGGAAATCAATAGCTCTCCCAAGACTATCTGTAATACGCCCTTCGTCTAAAATCTGTAATAGGATATTGTACACATCTCTATGTGCTTTTTCTATTTCGTCAAAAAGCACAACTGAGTATGGCTTTCTTCGCACTTTTTCTGTGAGTTGACCGCCTTCTTCATATCCAACATATCCTGGAGGTGCGCCTATAAGTCTTGAGACATTATATCTTTCTGCATATTCACTCATATCTATTTTGATAAGAGAGTCATTATTAGAAAATAAATATTCAGCAAGCACCTTGGCTAATTCAGTTTTTCCAACTCCGGTAGGTCCGAGAAACATAAATGACCCAATGGGTCTATTCGGGTCTTTTAGTCCAGCCCTTGCCCTCTGCGTGGCTAAGGTTAATTTTTCAATTGCATCATTTTGTCCAACAATACTCTTCTTGAGCTCATCATTCATATGTAGAAGTTTTTCAGTTTCAGATTCAGCAACTTTTGCCAAAGGAATACCAGTTACCATTGATACAATATCTGCAACATCTTCTTCAGTTACTTTTGGACGAGAGGATTTGTCCGAACTATCCCATTTATCTTGTGCTACTTTAAGTTTGGCAATCATTCTTCTTTCTTTATCTCTCATTTCTGCAGCTTGCTCAAATTTTTGCTTAGCAATTACAGACTCCTTCTTCTTCCTTAGTGAAGATATATTTTTTTCTAATTTAACTATTTCGTCAGGTACATGAATATTATTAATATGAACATGTGAACCTACCTCATCCATAACATCAATAGCTTTATCTGGTAGATATTTATCAGAAATATATCGGTCACTTAATTCCACACAGGCTCGAATAGCGCTATCAGATAATTGAACTTGGTGATGTTCTTCATATTTCTCCTTTATTCCATTCAGAATTTGAATAGTCTCATCTAATGAAGGTGGATTTACCATAACTTTTTGAAATCTTCTTTCTAAAGCACCATCTTTCTCAATATATTTTCTAAACTCATTTAAAGTAGTGGCACCAATTATCTGTATTTCTCCTCGAGCTAAAGCAGGTTTGAACATATTTGCAGCATCTAATGAACCAGATGCTCCGCCAGCTCCAACTAGAGTGTGCAATTCATCAATAAATACAATTATTTCAGAACAGGCTTCTAGTTCTAACATCATAGTACGCATACGTTCTTCAAATTGCCCTCTGTATTTTGTACCAGCAATTAATCCTGCAAGATCCAATACTATGACACGCTGTCCCCATAAAATATGTGGAACGGTTTTTTCATAAATACGAAGAGCTAATCCTTCAACGATTGCGGTTTTACCAACGCCAGGCTCTCCAATTAAAACAGGATTATTTTTCTTTCGTCTTGATAATATTTGCGCAAGCCTTTCCACCTCAACTTTTCTGCCAATGACGGGGTCTAATTTGCCATCTGAAGCCATTTTTGATATATCTCTGCTATATATATCAAGTGTGGGTGTTGGTGATTTTTTAGGGGTCTTTTTTTCCTTTTTAACGGGGGAAGAAGATGTTAGAGTGCTTAACAACTCATAATCTACTGTATATGCATTTAAAACTTCAGTAGCTAAACCTTCATCTTCTCTTGCTAAGGCAAGTAGAAGATGCATTTGATTTGCTACTTCCTCTTTATAATTTTGAGCTTCGCTAAAAGTTGTTCGTAATATTCGTTCTGCCCGTCTAGTTAATGGGAGATGCCCTAACGTCATTGTACCACCACTTGGCTTGGCCATATCTTCAACCATTACCTTCATTTCATTAATATCACATCCAATTGAAATGAGAATATTAGCTGCTTTTCCACTGCTATCTTTTATAATTCCTAGAAGCAGATGCTCAGAACCAACATAGCTATGACCTAATCGTACCGCTTCTTCTTTTGAAAATTTTAGTACCCTTTGTACTCCCTTTGAAAAGTTTTCCTTCATAGTTATTTTTATATTTCCTTTGTTATTTTTCCATCCTTCAAATACAATACACGATCAGCAATGTCTAAAATTGACTGATCATGGGTAGCAATAATGAATGTTTGTTTATATTTAACCTTTAATTTAACCATTAATTTTAACATTTTTTGACTGTTATCTCTATCTAAATTTCCTGTGGGTTCATCAGCCAATATTATAGATGGGGCATTAATCATTGCCCTTACTACGGCGACACGTTGCCTTTCTCCTCCCGATATTTCATTTGGATAATGGTTCACCCTTTCCTCTAAGCCAATAAGTTTGAGCATCTCTTTCGCAACATTTTGTGGAACATTTGAATAATTTTCAGTGATCATTTGCGGTATTAATAAATTTTCAAGGATTGTAAATTCTGGAAGGAGATGATGGAATTGAAAAATAAATCCCAATTTTTGCCTACGTATACTAGTGATATCTACAGTATTTGAGAGATCTAATTCATCTATTATTAGACTTCCTGAAAAATCTGAGTCCAAAGTACCTAATATATTAAGCAGGGTCGATTTACCAGAACCCGATGGGCCCATTAAAACAAGAATCTCACCTCTTTCTACAGCTATATGGAGATTATTTAAGACTGGAATTGCTTCTCCTGCTTTATGGTATATTTTAGAAATATTTTGCGCTTCAAGTATGGGCATTATCTTCTAAATCCTATGGCTTTAATGGGATCAATGTTGGATGCTTTTATTGAAGGATATAAACCTGCTATTATCAACAGTATTAGCGACACTATAAATATTAATACAATATAGCTATTTTTTAATATTAAAGGGAAATCAAAGAATAATCCTCCGGGAAAAAGCACGTCCATCAAGTTAAAATAATTGTCAAGTTGAATAAATGCCAATGACAATAAAATGCCAATTGCACTACTAATAATTGAAGTTGAGATTGCTTGAAAAATAAATATATTCTTAATATCGCTAGAATTCATACCAATGGCGCGCAATATACCGATTTGTGGTATTTTCTGCATTACGGACAAACTCATCATGCTCATAAGGGTAAATCCTGCTATACCTACTATTAGGAATCCAATTATTGAATAGGTGTACTTTTCTAACTTCATGGCCGAAATAAACGATCCATGATTTTTCTCCCAATACATATATCTAAGTTTTGGAAACAACGTCTTTATGTTGGAAATTAATTGGCTATCCAATGGTTCGTCTAAGTAGAGGATATTTTGTTTTTCCGGAAGAAAATCACTTAATAAATCATAATTACAGAAAACATGTTTCTGATTATAGTCCAATATTTCCACATCGAAAATTCCTCCTATAATCATTTGTTTCCTATTAGGCAATCCAGTAAATATATTAATTCTTTCTGGGTGAGCAAGCAAGACCGCATCTCCCAATGATAAATCTAATCTTACAGCAAGAGATCTTCCAATATATAAATTAGAATTTTCAGTTGAACTATCCATTTCAAATAAATCAGGCAATAATACTTTATGTTTAAAATCATTAAAATCTTCAATCCCGTGAATCGCAACAAACCTGAATTCGCCGTCATTCATTATAATTATTTGATCTTCAATTCCTCTTTGTGATTGAATATTATTTGTTTGAAGAAAATTACCCAATTCATTTTCATTTGTAGAAATAACATTCATTAATTTCCCTGGAAATGAAATATGTTCTAATTTTGTGAATATGGCATATTCCATTCCTTCCATAACTGATAGCGTTAGGGAGACAGTTAAACAACCAATGACAACGCCAGCAAATGGAAATAATAAATTCCAATTATATGTCCCCGTATTTTGCTTACTCACGATAAATTTAATTATAAACTTGATTCTACTCATATCGAAGTGCTTCTGATGGAGATATTTTAGAAAAATATTTTGCAGGGATATATGAAAATCCAATTGTTATTAGCAAAGTAATAATTGGATAAAATAAAAAATAAACCGAAGAGATTTTAACTGGTAAATACTCCATAAAATAAACATCATTAGGCAATTTAATAATATGATAAACAGATTCAAAATATAAAACACAAAGGCTCATAATCACACCTAAAAGACTGCCAGATAATCCAATTATTGCGCCCTCTTTGATTATAATTTGTTTCACTTGGGATATTGTTAATCCCATTGATTGAAGTATGCCGAATTCTCTAGTTTTTTCGATGATAATCATCCATAGTGATGCACCAATGTTGAATATTCCTACGGCAGTAATAAAGAACATTATCAACTTTATTGGAATGTCATAAACACTTAACCAATCTAATAAACTTGCATGCCTTTCTTTCCACGTTGTTGTCATATATGGCATTGTACCTAAAGCTTCGGCTATTAAAATATCAGCATTCTCAACTTCATCTGGATTGTTAACATTTAAAATTAATCCTGTCATTTGGGATTCCATCTCAAAAATACTCTTCGCTTTTTCAAGCGGAACAAAAGCCAGCAATTTATCATATTCAGGGAAATCAGTTTGAAACGTATTGGCAACTTTAAGTATTTCTGCATTGAATAATTGTTTTGAAACAATCTCCTCAGGATTTAAAATAATAATATTATCTTCTTCAGAAATTTCCATTAATTCAGCCAATTTATTTCCTACTATAATACTATTATTCTTATCAAACTTTGACTCTGTTGTAGTAAATTCGTTTAATTGGAAAATACTATTTAGAGCTTTTTCTGGCACACCATACAAAATCACACCTTCAGAATGAGATCCTTTTCTGATAATTGCATGCTTCTCAATATAGGGTGCTGTATTTTTTAATTGAGGATGGACTTTTTGGATGATGATAGAATCCAATTCATGAATTTTCTCATCTTTAATCTCATCAGATAGATAACTTTGAATTCTAATGTGTCCGTCTATTCCAGATAATTTATTATTAATAACGTCGTTAAATCCATCTGATATACATGAAATAATAATTAGAGATGATATTCCAAGCATCAAGCCGATAATGCTTAAAATTGTGGAAAAAGAAATAAAACCGAAGTTATGGCTTGAGAGGAGATGCCGGAGGGCAATCCGGGTGGTAAGATTCATTTGTCTTCATGCCGCATAGCAGGAAATAATATGACATCCTTGATAGATTCCTGTTGAGTAAGCAACATTACAAGACGATCAACTCCAATACCAACTCCACCAGTAGGAGGCATTCCTATTTCAATTGCCTGAAGAAAATTTTCATCAACAATTTGTGCTTCTTCATCCCCTGAGTCTCGAAGTTTTGCTTGGGCTTCTAAACGATTTCTCTGTTCAATAGGATCATTTAATTCACTGAATGCGTTTGCAAATTCCATTCCTGCAATAAATAATTCAAATCTTTCAACAATGTCAGCATTTCCATTACGGTCTTCTTTTGCAAGTGGCGAAATAGCTTTTGGATAATCAGTTACAAAAATTGGTTCAATTAAGTGAGGTTCCACTAATTCTCCAAATATTTTATCTAAAACTTGACCATAGTTCATTCCATTGGCAATATCTAAAGACTTAGATTTTGCAAATGTCGTTAAATCATCTTCATCCATTTTTGATAAATCTTCATTAGTATATTCTTCCAAGAGCTTAAACATGGTATTTTTATGAAATGGCTTCTTTAAATCAATCGTATGTCCACCAAATAACAGAGAGTTACTTGACGTCTCCTCTGCAACTTGTTTAAAAAGATCTTCAGTAAAATCCATCATTTCATAAATATCAGAATATGCGTGATAAAATTCCAAAGATGTGTATTCCGGATTATGATTTCTATCCATACCTTCATTTCTGAAATTTTTTGCAAGTTCATATACTTTCTCAAATCCACCTATAATTAATCGTTTTAAATATAATTCATCCGCAATTCTTAAATATAGAGATTCTTCCAGGGTATTATGAAATGTCGTAAACGGTCGCGCAGAAGCACCACCATAAACAGGTTGAAGAACTGGCGTTTCCACTTCAATAAAGCCATTGTCATCTAAATATTTTCTAGTTGATGAAATAATTTTGGCTCTCTTTTTAAAAACAGCTTTTATATCCGGGTTTGCAATTAGGTCTAGTTGTCTATGGCGATATCGTAATTCTTTATCTTCAAATGCATTAAAAGATTCTCCCTCTTTTTCTTTCATATTAGGAAGGGGACGAATATTTTTTGATAAAATATGAATATTATCTGCTTTTATAGACAATTCGCCCATTTTGGTAATAAATAGTTCACCAGTACATCCCACAATATCGCCCAAATCAAGATTGCGGACAATATTATCATAAATAGTATCTGGCAATAAATCGTTTTTCAAATAGATTTGAATTTTTCCACTCTCATCTTGAATATGTGTGAAACTGGCTTTGCCCATTTTTCTAAAAGAAACCATTCTTCCTGCGGTAATCACTTTTTCTCCAACTCCACTTTCACCTTTTTGAGTTAATGATTCAATGGCATCTTTTTTGTTGAAATTATAGGCATATGGATTAATCCCCAAATCTTTAATTTTTTCCAGCTTTTCTAAACGAAATTTTATTATCTCTTGTAAATTTTTCTGTTCTGTTTCCAATTATTTTTCCAATTTCTCTAATAAATATGCTCTGATAAAATTATCAATATCTCCATCCATTACCGCTTGGATATTTGATGTTTCGTGTTTCGTCCTATGATCCTTTACTAAATTGTAGGGGTGAAAAACATATGAACGAATTTGACTGCCCCATCCTATTTCCTTTTTCTGCGCCGATAGATGATCTTGTGAAGCGGCTAGCGCTTCCATTTTCTTTTGATACAATCTTGCTTTCATCATTTTAAAAGCAGTATTTTTATTTTTCAACTGGCTTCTTTCGTTTTGACACTGAACTACAATTCCACTTTCAATATGAGTAATTCTTACCGCAGAATCTGTTTTATTAATATGTTGCCCCCCAGCGCCACTTGCTCTATAGGTATCAATTCTAATATCTTTATCATCAATAGTTATTTCGACATCATCATCAATAAGGGGGGAAATAAATACGGATGCAAATGAAGTATGACGTTTGGAATTACTGTCAAAGGGCGAGATTCTTACTAAACGATGCACACCTCTTTCCGCCTTCATATTTCCGTACACATAATCACCTGATACTTCAATGCTCGCATCTTTTAATCCAGCCTCATCTCCATCTTGGTAATCAAGTATTTTGGTTTTATAACCAGTTCTTTCGCACCACCGTGAATACAAACGAAATAGCATGCTTGCCCAGTCTTGAGATTCAGTACCACCAGCACCTGGATGAATGGTCAGGATTGCATTTCGATGATCATCTCTACCATTTAGAAGTTTTCGAATCTGCATCTTTTCGATATACTTTCCAAATGAATCTAGAGCCTCCTCAGCATCCTCAGTTACTTCTTCTCCTTCTTCAATTAACTCAATATAGGACTCCACTTCAAAAAATTGCTCATCGATCTCTTTCCACATTTTCAATTCATTCTCATATGAGCTGATTTGCTTCAAAATACTCTGAGCAGATTGATTATCCTCCCAAAATTTTTGCTCAGTTGTTTTTTCTTGGAGATGTGTTATAGAATCCTGGATAGCATTTTTGTCAAAGATACCTCCGCATTTCTTGGTATTTGGATTTTGATAGTTTAAATTTTTCATTAAATTCTCGTAGATCAAATTTCATTAGTCACCATTTGTTCTTTAATATTTTTTCTCTGAATAATCCTGGATACTACAGAAAGCATTCTATAATTTTCAACTACATCATGAACTCTGATAATATCTGCGCCATTTTTAACAGCCAAGGCTGTCGCACCTAATGTTGCAGGCAATCTATCTTCAACACCATCATCATCAATACTTATAAATGATTTACGCGATATGCCAATAAGTAAAGGAACCCCAAATTGCTTCAGTTCACTCAAATTATTTATGATAGTATCATTATGGATAATTCGTTTCCCAAATCCAATACCGGGGTCAATTATAATTTGACTTTCTTCAATTCCAAAACTTTTTGCAAATTCTATTTTCGTTTCAAAGAAATGCTTTAATTCATCCATAATATTATCATAATATGGTTTAATTTGCATCGTAACAGGATTTCCCAACATATGCATAAGAACTATAGGGCATTTAAATATTGCGGCTATTTCAAGCATTTTTCCATCTTTTCCCCCGCCTTTAATATCATTAATCATATTAAAGCCATTTTCAAGAGCTATTTGTGCCACTTTGGGTTTATAGGAATCAATAGATAATGTTTGTTTAAAATTAGGACCATGAGTTAGAAAATTATCTAATCTAATCATCTCATCATTTTCAGAGAGCGGATTTGCTCCAGGCCTTGAAGATTCAAAACCTACATCAATAATATCAGCATGGTTATATTTTTGCAGATCAATAGAATTATTATCAATCAATCTACTTTCCATAAAGAACGAATCTGGAGTGGAATTTAATATGCCCATTATTTTAATGGTATTTTTCTGCAATTTAATCATAACTATGTAGCTGGTTTTGTAATTATTGGCTGAGTACTGTCACTATTTTCAGGCATATTACCCTCAACTTTTTTACGGCGACGAACTCTTTTCTTTTTTTCTTTTGACTCAATTCTTACAATTGCTTCACCATTTATTACCTTTTTCATTTCATCGCCACTTATTGCCTCATATTCAAGCAAGGCATTCGCTATATTTTTTAACTCATCGATATTAGTTTTAAGAATAGTATCAGCATTTTCTTCCGCTGTTTTTACGAATATAGAAATTTCTTCATCTATGATTTGCGAAACTTCATCACTATAATCCCTAGAATGTGATATTTCCCTTCCTAAAAATACTTCTTCAGATTTTTTACCGAACGTTAATGGACCAATTCTATCACTCATCCCCCATTCACAAACCATTTTACGACTTATATCAGTTGCTGTGGAAATGTCGTTTCCAGCACCTGTTGATGTATCATTAAATATTAATTTTTCAGCACATCTACCCCCCATTAAAATATCTAATCTTCCTAGAAGATAGTTTTTCTGGTAGTTATGCTTTTCTTCTTCTGGAAGTTGGGCCGTAACCCCAAGCGCCATTCCTCTTGGAATAATAGTAATTTTATGAACAGGATCTGCTCCAACAGTATGATGAGCTACAAGTGCATGCCCTGCCTCATGATATGCAGTGACTTTCTTTTCTTTAGGAGTGAGGATCATGCTCTTTCGTTCAACTCCCATCATAACCTTATCTTTAGCATCTTCAATATCAATCATGGAAACTTTTTTCTTATTTTTTCGAGCAGCCAATAAGGCAGATTCATTTAATAGATTTTCTAAATCTGCACCAACCAATCCAGGCGTTCCTTTGGCTAAAATCTTTAGATCGACCGTATTATCCAAAGGAATATTTTTTGAGTGGATTTTCAATATAGCTTCCCTTCCGTCAACTCCCGGCACATCAACAACAATTTGTCTGTCAAATCTACCAGGACGGAGTAGTGCTTTATCTAAAACATCTGGTCTATTTGTAGCTGCAATAAGTATTACACTGTCATCAGTTTCAAATCCATCCATTTCAACTAGAATCTGATTGAGGGTTTGCTCTCGTTCATCATGCCCCCCGCCTAACCCTGCGCCACGGTGCCTTCCTACCGCATCTATTTCATCAATGAAAATAATACTGGGAGCATTTCGCTTCGCTTGATCAAATAAGTCCCTAACTCTTGAAGCTCCAACACCAACAAACATTTCAACAAATTCAGCACCACTGATTGTGAAAAATGGCACATTAGCTTCTCCAGAAACTGCTTTAGCCAGCAGAGTCTTTCCCGTACCAGGAGGACCTAATAATAATGCCCCCTTCGGTATTTTTGCCCCTAACTTCTTATATTTTCCAGGGTGTTTTAAAAATTCTACAATTTCCTGCAATTCAACTTTAGCCTCATCACATCCTGCAACTTCTTTAAAGGAAGTTTTAGGTTTATCGGGAGAAATTATTTTTGCCCTACTTTTGGCAAAATTAAATATTCCATTCTGACCGCCTCCCCCCTGCATTTTTCTCATAAGGAAAAACCAGAAAAATATTATTAATAACCATGGGGAAAATTGAATTATATAATCGAATAATCCTAAAGTCTGTTCTTCAAATCTATATATTACACCTCTTTCATCCCAAACTTTTGTCATATCAAGTGTAACTTCCGGCAATACCGTTGTAAAATTGGTGACTTGTTTGGGTTTATTTAAATTACCTGTCTCAATTGTAACTGGTTCCTTAAATGTCCCTTTAAAAGTTCTGCCGATAATTCGACCAGATTCAACTATATCTTGTTCAATATAATCTTGGAATTGGGTATAATCAATGGTTTGTGGTTTATAATCTGTAGAGAAGAATTGTAAGGCTGTTACAGCCATTATAATTATTAAAACCCAGATTAATAAATTCCCTCCAAGAGATTTCCATATATTTTTGGGATTATATTTATCTTTTTTGTTTTTGTTATTTTTTTTCACTATTTTTTAGCATCCTCATTTATTGCATATATTCCTGGCAACCCACGATAAATTTGTTTTAAATCTAACCCATAACCAACTACAAAACGATCGTCAATATTAAATCCAACCCAATCAATTTTTACTTCTGGCGAAGCTACGTCTGGCTTATATAAAAATGTCGCAAATCGTAATGATTTAGGACTTGCCTCTTCCATTCGACGTTTTAAAAACTTTAATGATAAGCCAGTATCAACAATATCTTCAACTACTATTACATGTCTTCCAGTAATATCGGCACTAATATCTTTTAGTAGTCTGACAGTACCAGAGCTTTTTGTATTATTGCCATAAGAATCAATTTTTATAAAATCAACTTCAAATTGAATATGAAGATGTCTTACTAAATCAGCCATAAATAAAAAAGCACCATTTAATACTCCTATAATTATAGGCACTTTATCTTGATACAATTCAGATATTTCCTCGCCAATTTCCTCTACTCTTTTTTGAACTAAATAAGGCGAAATTATTTCTTCCAATTCAATTCCGGAAAAGGGATAGCCTTCTGGTATTATAATGCCGGAATCCACTCTAATAGCTTTCTTTTATAAAGGGATGATTCATCTGGTAATTTAGCATGTGCTAATCCCGGAACCCATACTATATCATCTAATTTATTAACGACAACCGGCTGCATTAATTTACCTATTCTTGATATTTTTTTATTTATAAATAAATTACTTAATAAAATATGTTGAGTAGAATTCGAAGATAATATTTTATCACCATTTTTCCAACGCCTAAGATACAATCCATCATTTATTAAATCTTCCGTTAATAAACATTGATTTTTATCTATAGATAAAACGGAATTATCGCTATTAACTATTGTAAAAATAGAATTATACCATTTTTTATTTTGAGTTAATTTTATTTTTTCAGGTTCCTTTAGAAAATGCACATAATCTGAAATTAAAAGAAGCTCACCCCTATTTAAAATCAAGGTAATAGGACCTAAAATGTATATTGAACCAGTCTTAGAATCATTCAAATAATTGCTTAATTCTATCCAGAAGTTTCGTGTTTTTATTGGTATGTCAATGTTGAAATAATTTGAGGAGCACCAATAAATAAATATTTTCAGCTTCTCAATATCCATTTTTTTAATTGCATTAATATCAACAGTAATTATTTGTTTAGAATTTTGTAAAATTAAATCCTCACACTTTTTGCTGAATTCTGAAAGATATAAATTCAATTTTACCTTGCTATTTTGAGATTCTCCCAATAACTGACTTTCCAGTTTTTTATTTAATTTTATTGCTCTTGGTAAAAGTGATTTTCGCACTAGATTTCTTCGAAATGATAAATCATTATTGGTGGGATCTTCCATCCACGATATCTTTTTATCAATTGCGATTTGTTTTATTTCTTTTTTTCGTACCGTCAATAATGGTCTCCTTATTTTACCTAACTTTTCACGAATCCCTATTTTAGATATCCAATCTGCATTATCAAGCATTTTCATATACAAGGTTTCAATTTGATCATCAAGATGATGGGCAGTAAATATTAAGTGACTACTGATTTTATCAGCTATTGTATTTAATTCAGTATATCTCTTCCCCCTCGAAGATGATTCAAAATTATCTCTTTTATTTATAAATAAATCTCTATTATAATATTTAACATTATTATTTATAGCAAAAGACCTGCAAAATTTCTCACATATTTTGGCTTTAACATGGGCATTATGATTAAAATGCATTAAAGCTAAGTCAAAACCATATTCTTTTCTCAGTTCTAATAATAGTGATACTAATACCATACTATCGATACCGCCAGAGAAGGAGACTAATATAGATAGTTCCTGCAAAGGAATTGTCAATTCATTGCAGTAATTTATTAGTTTATTTTTTAATATTCGAATCATAAATCACTCGCAACTAAACGGTATTTATTACGCTACACTTCATCAAAAAAGAATGATGACAAACATTGAATTTTGCTTTCATAAGAATGAGGGTACAAAAACCATTCCGTAATTGCAATTGAACTTAATAACGAATTGCCATCTTGAGGAGTAAAACAAAACCCCGTTATTTCAGTTCCATTTCGCACACTTAAAGATGGAATTGAAACTACCGTTTGATTTAATATTCTGCCAAAATGGCCATGATCTCTACCAAAACTAAACACCTCATTTGCATTTACTTTATCGGTAGTTGCGATAAGATCATTGGCATCAAATCTTGCAATTATTTTTTGAATATTTGTTGGTTTCTTAACTTTTAAATGGAAATGTAGAATGTGCATATATTGAGTATTTACAATCATTGCAGATGAAAATAAATTAAGGTTTAAATCCATTGTTTTAAAAAGTAATGCCGCATCTCTGGCATGATGCGTTCCAAATTCATCATCTTGATGCTTTCCAACTTGTGGCGATGGAAGAAAATTGTTTGATTGACTTACATCGTTAGATCTTCGTATTAAATTAAATCGTCCTTCTATAAGATTATTTTCCCCATCAATTAAGGCTATATTTTTTACAATTGAAGAAAGATTGTGAGTATTGCATGACACAACTTGAACAAATTTGTCATCACCATGAATTAAAGAGGTATCATTTATACCTCGAGCGTACATTTTGCCAAACTCAAATTCACTACCCTGTGCTACAAAGCCTTCTGTATTATGAAGATATTTCTCGTAATATTGATGTTTATTTGTATGACCAACACCTTTAGGCGTGCAATCTATTACTACTGATGCTCTATCAATTGCTTCTTCCGTTTGGAATACTGGCTTTAATCCAATTGCATTAAATCCATCAATTCTTTCTTCATGGGTCGTCAACCTAGCCCCACGACTCATAAGACTCCTCACCTTTGACCTATCCGTTGTGAGAGGAGTGTTCTTATGGAAAGTTATCTCATCAATACCCAGATCTTCTTTAAAATCACATAAAAGACCAATTAATGGCTCTCCAATTGTTCCAGTTCCAACTACATGTACTACCTTTCTTGACATTTTACTAATCTCCTATTAACTAAGTTTAAATTCTATATTATCCATCAAGTATTGCTTTAATGCTTCAATTCCAGATTCTGAATAAACCTTTATCTGGTCATCCCCTTCGGTACCATTATTGCAAATGTGATGAACTGTTTTTATAATATGCGCGTTATTAAAATATTGTAATGATGCATGAACATAATCCATCATCTGCTCAATTTGCTCTAATAATGTGCAAACTTCATTATTTGCAGGATCTATCATTTTAGTATCAAGGGGAAATCTCGCAGCCTTCCATAGTCCATCATTGAGAAATTCTAAATTAAATGATTCAATCAAGGTACCACTGTTATAATCTTCTACCGCCCTATAAACCAATGCTTGAGATAATGCTGCTAACATCTCTATATTCCGAAGTGATCTCTGGGCATCACATATTCTAAACTCTATTGTGCCAAATTCAATATGAGGCCTGATTTTCCACCATATTTGTCGAGGCTTTTCAATTGTATTTGATTCTAAATATTTATTAATTATACTTTTATACTCATTAAAATTATTAAAATGATCTGGAATATTTGTCCTCGGGAACACGCTAAATTGAAAGGTTCTTGAAGATCGCAATCCAGTCAATTCTCCTTCAAAAAAGGGTGAATTAGCACTTAATGCTAATAGAGGAGCAATCCACCTTCTTAAAGAATTAGCCACATGTATAGCACATTCTTCACCATTCACAGCTACATGTACATGGTTTGCAAATGTAATATTCCTTTGGGCATAGTAACCTAATTGATTTGAAACCCATTGGTAAGATTCATTATCTACAAAAGTTTGATCTTTACATATAGCCGTAGGATGAGTGCCGCTTATCCCTAATCGAAAGTCGCAAGATTCACCTATTTTCTTAGTATTCTCACGTAAAAAAGTGATTTCTTCCATTGCTTCTGAGACTGTTTGGCAAACTGAAGTGTTTATTTCTATTTCTGAAAGTAATAGTTCATAGCTATATCGAGATTGCAATTCGCTACCAATACTATCCATAATTTCATTTGCTCTATTTATCAAGCCACCTGATTCAGGATGGCATAGCATGTACTCCTCTTCAATTCCAATTGTAAAAGGATTATCATGCTGAAAAATATCTTTATTAATAATCATTTAATTTAATAATTCGGAAAATTGTTTAAATAAATTGCATCAATAGCTAATGGTTTATTTTTTAACGTAAGCAGATTTATTAAATCTCAATATTTGATCAAAAACGTCATCAAGTTTCTTAAAATATCCTGCTTTTATTAGCGTATTCCCTAGATGAGGCCTCCCGGGATTCTTTATAGCTTTAATTATGGATTCAAAATCTACATTATATCCCAATGTATTTAATTTCATTTCCATTATACCACAGCGGTTTCCTGCCATTCACCAAATACAACCTTCATAGAATCAACAAGCTCACCTAAGGTTGCGTGTGCTCGAGCTGCATCTATAATTAATGGTATCAAGTTTTCTTTTGTGCGGCTAGCATCGGTAATTGCTCGTAGTTTAGCTATAACTACTTTATTGTTCCTTTTTCCCCTTAGCAATTTTAGTCCTTCAATTTGTTCATTTTGAACTTCTTTTCTAATTTCTAATATTGGAATATCTATCTCTTCATCATTTTTAGTGAATTCATTAACACCAACCACTATTCGTCTTTTTGAATCTACTCGTCTTTGATAATCAGATGCTGCTTCAGCAATTTCGCGCTGGAAATATCCCATTTCAATTGCCGGAATTACTCCGCCCAATTCATCAATTTTAGAAAAATATTTATATACTTCTTTTTCCATTTTATTAGTAAGCTCTTCTACATACCAAGAACCACCTAACGGATCTACCACATTTGTTACGCCAGTTTCAAAACCAATTAATTGCTGGGTTCTCAATGCTATTTCAGCAGCTTCCTGTGAGGGCAAACAAAGGGTTTCATCCATTGAATTAGTATGCAGTGATTGTGTGCCTCCTAAAACAGCAGCAAGCGCCTGGAATGCAGTACGACTTATATTATTTTGAGGTTGTTGGGCAGTTAAGCTAAAACCGGCGGTTTGTGTATGAAATCGTAATTTCAGTGACTTGTCAGATTTGGCACCATATTTTTTCTTCATCACGTGAGCCCAAATCCGTCTTGCCGCTCTATATTTAGCTATCTCTTCAAAAAAATCTAAATGGGAATTAAAAAAGAATGATAAGCGGGGCGCAAATTCATCTACATCCAACCCCGACTTTATGGCATGCTCTACATAGCAAAATCCATCTGCCAAAGTAAATGCTAATTCTTGAATAGCTGTAGAGCCAGCTTCACGAATATGATATCCACTGACAGAAATTGTATTGTACTTAGGCATTTTAGTGGTACAATACTGAATCATATCCATAATAATTCTCATTGATTCCGCTGGAGGATATATCCATTCTTTTTGTGCAATAAATTCCTTTAAAATATCATTTTGAAGGGTACCATTTAATTTTGAAATGTCCGCACCTTGACTTTGTGCAACAGCAACATAAAATGCAAATAATATTACTGCAGGACCATTGATAGTCATGGAAACACTTATTTTTGATAAATCAATACCATCAAATAATATCTCCATATCTTTAAGCGAACTAATGGCGACACCACACATTCCAACTTCTCCTTCAGATAATGGATGATCGGCATCATAACCCATTAAAGTAGGCATATCAAAAGCAACTGAAAGTCCTGTTTGACCTTCCTGAAGAAGATGTTTAAATCGTTGATTCGTTTCAGCTGGAGTGCCAAATCCAGCAAACTGCCTCATTGTCCATAATTTCCCTCTATAAAGATTGGGGTGAATCCCTCTTGTGTATGGAAATTGGCCTGGAAAATTTAATTTATCAAGATAATCATTTTCATTTTCTTTGGGATAGTAAAGTAAATCCACATCTTCACCTGAAGCAGATTTAAAACTGTAATCACGCTGAGAAGAATTGCTGACGTCATTCCTCCACTTAGTTTCAAATTCTAAGAATTTATTACTCATACACTTCTTCTAATTTATCATTTGTTAAAATTGAAATTATATTCTCAGCACAAAGGCCAAGTTCATCCAGCAGTTCATCTCTTGTTCCATGTTCTATAAAATTATCAGGGATACCAATTCGATGTAATTTATTTTCTAAATTATTATCATGTAAAAAAGCGCTGACTGCAGAACCAAAACCGCCAGACAAACAACCCTCCTCTATTGTTATAATATTGTCATGATTATTACAAATTTCTAATATTAACTCAGAATCCAATGGTTTTACAAATCGAGCATTAATAATTGTAGGCTGGTATCCCAATTTTGAAAATAAGTCAGTATTTGAATCTAATATCATGCCAACCATCGAACCTACCGCAAAAATAGCAGTTTCAGAACCACTCTCTAGAATTTCCCATTTCCCAATTTCTAATATTTCAGGCTTACCATTTTCAGTAAATGCTCTGCTTGAAGTTTTTGGATATCGTATAGAAAAGTTTTTTCCAGACTGCAATGCAGTAGCAATTAAATTTCTTAATTCATTTCCATCCTTTGGTGCTGTAACAATCATGCCTGGCAATGTTTGCATAAATGCTAGGTCAAAAACCCCATGATGTGTGGGGCCATCAGGACCAACAATCCCCGATCTATCCATACAATAAAGCAAGGGAAGTTTTTGAAGTAAAGCATCATGAAAAATATGGTCATATGCTCTCTGCATAAAAGTAGAATAAATTGGAACAATAGGTTTATATCCTTCTGCTGCAAGTCCTGCAGAATATGTAACAGCATGTTCTTCTGCTATTCCTACATCTACATATCTATCTGGATATTTTTCAATAAATGGGGTCATGCCAGTCCCAATCTCCATAGCAGCGGTAATACATAAAACTTTTTCATCCTTTTCTGCTAATTGAATAATTGATTGCCCAAAAACGTTTGAATAATCAGGTGCAATATGTTTTGTAATTTTCTTAACCTTCCCGCCCATGCTGTAGTATTTGATAGCATCTTTTTCTGCCAACTTACTCCCTTTACCTTTTTGAGTATATACATGAACAAGGACAGGTGTATTCATTTTCTTAACAGCTTGAAATGTTCGAGTTAATTCATCTAAATTATGGCCATTAATCGGTCCGATATATCTCAAACCTAATTCCTCAAATAATGCGCCAGGAGTTAAGTAACCCTTAATTCCTTCTTCAGTTTTTTTCATTATTTTTCGTATATGTTTAGAAAGTGGAATTTTCCCAGAAATCTCCCAAATATCATTACGAATACGGTTATAGGTTGGGTTAGTTGCAACACGAGTCAAATAATGTGATAGTGCTCCAACTGATTTTGAAATAGAATGAGAATTATCATTTAAAACAATAGTAAGTTGAGATCGATGATAACCTAAATTATTAATCCCCTCGTATGCTAACCCTCCGGTCATTGCTCCATCGCCTATGATGGCTATAATTTGATCATTTGTTTTTTTACGGTCTCTGGCATGTGCGAACCCTAATGCTGCAGAAACAGATGTACTTGCATGTCCAGCGCCAAATATATCATGGGGACTTTCATCTCGTTTTAAAAAGCCGCTGATACCATCTTTTTGACGCATATTTTTAAATTCATCTCGTCTTCCAGTAAGAATTTTATGGGCATAAGCTTGATGTCCAACATCCCATATAATTTTATCTGAAGGTGAATTATAAATATAATGCAGTGCAATTGTTAAATCTACTACTCCAAGTGGGGAAGAATAATGACCACCAACATTTTCAACAACCTCCTGAATATATTGCCCAACCTCAGTAGAGAGTAATCGTAAAGAATTACTATTAAGCCTTTTAATATCTTCAGGAGAATTGATTGTTGGAAGAAGGAAATAATTATTCATTTATTTTACCCATAATATGTTTATGAATTCTATAATCATCACCAATTTCCGGATGAAATGTTGTTGCAAAATGCCTACCATTAGTTATCATTACTGGCTGTTTCTTATATGTTGCTAATATTTTAATTCCTTTACCCAATTTGGATATTTTAGGGGCTCGGATAAATAATCCATTAAAACTATCTGTATTATCAAATTCTAAACATAAATTCCCAGAAAATGAATCTACTTGTCTGCCGAACGCATTTCGATCCACTTTAAAATCCATTATAGATAATGGTTTTAAATTAGTTGCTTTTTCTGATGATGATAATAAAATCATACCTGCACAAGTGCCAAAAACAGAATTTGTTTTTGCAAAATTTAATATTGGATGGCGAAAATTATTTCTTTCGATCTGCTTGGAAATGGCAGTTGATTCACCACCTGGAATAATAAGCAAGTCACAATTCTCTAATTCTCGAGGATATTGAACTAAAATATTTTTTATCCCCAATACATCCAACATTCTCTTATGTTGATTATAATTTCCCTGGAGAGCTAAAACTCCAGCCCTATTTACCACCCTCTTTCCTGAAGCATTTGATCTTCAGGGATTTCTGAAATATCCAATCCCTTCATTGCAGATTTCAATCCGGAAGATGCAATAGCAAGTTTATCCGCATCTCTATAATGTGTTACAGAATCTACAATTGCCTTCGCACGTGACGTAGGATCTTCAGATTTGAAAATACCTGAACCAACAAATACAGATTCAGCACCCAATTGCATAACTAAGGAAGCATCAGCAGGAGTTGCAATTCCACCAGCACTAAAATTTGGTACAGGTAATTTTTTTATTTTTGCAACTTGTTCAACCAGCAAATAAGGAGCTTGAAAATCTCTTGCCTGCGCCATTAGTTGATCTTGACTTAATGTACTCAGAATATTAATTTCATTAATAATACTACGCATATGACGTACAGCCTCTACAATATTGCCAGAACCAGCTTCTCCCTTTGTTCTAATCATTGCTGCACCCTCGCCAATTCTTCTTAATGCTTCACCAAGATTTCTAGCACCACACACAAATGGTATTTTGAAATCGTGTTTATAAATATGATTATTATCGTCTGCTGGTGTGAGCACTTCACTTTCATCAATAAAATCAACTTCTAAAGCTTCAAGTATCTGTGCTTCAGCAAAATGACCGATTCGACATTTCGCCATTACTGGTATTGATACTGTTTTTTGAATATTCTTAATCATTATTGGATCAGACATCCTTGCAATACCACCATCTGAGCGAATATCTGAGGGTATTCTCTCTAAGGCCATTACTGCGACAGCCCCGGCATCTTCTGCAATTTGTGCCTGTTCAGCGTTCGTGACATCCATAATAACGCCACCCTTAAGCATTTCTGCTAAGCCAACTTTAACTTCGAAGGTTCCTTGTTCCATAATTCTTCCTTATATATTTTTTCTATATTTTCTTTAACGTCTTTTATTAAATAATCTGGAGTAGATGCTCCGGCAGATATTCCGATTGTATCTTTATCCATAAACCATTCAGGGCTTAAATCTTCTGAGCCAGTTACTTGATATGATTGCGGATTGAAATCTAAAGATAGTTTAGTTAAGCGATTTGAATTTGCGCTTGTAAACGATCCAATGATTATCATTACATCATTTAACCTTGCCATTTCTTTTATTTGATCATGATTTCTTTTAGTAGGAAAACATATTGTATTAACAAAATGCAAATCAAATACTTTTGTCATCAGAATATTTATTATTTTCTGAACATTTTTAATAGCTTGCGTTGATTGACTAACAACACCTGCTTTCTTCATTTTTTTTAAATTCAAGGCTTCTTCAGTTGAAGAGATAACAATTGCATTTTCTACCTGATTTGCAATTGCAATCACCTCATCATGCCCATGATCTCCAATAACAATAATTTTCCTACCATCTTCTGCAAGCTTTGTCACTTCCTGATGAATTTCATCAACTAATGGGCATGTAGCGTCTATTATTTTCATCTTTTTTGCTTTTGCTTCATCCCATAATTTTGGAATAGTGCCATGAGCCCTAAATAATATTGGACTTTCCCTAGGAACGTCATCCAAAGTTCTTACAATTTGAGACCCAACATTCTCTAAATCTTTTACAACTTTCTCATTATGAACTATGGACCCTAGCATATAAACATCTCCATATTTTTCTGCTGAGGTATATGCCATATTTACAGCATCTCTTACTCCAAAGCAATAGCCTGCATCTTTAGCAATAGTAATTTTCATCCAGTAGTTTTTTTTAGGCGAGGCAGAGTAATACCAATCTGCTCCTGATATTTACCTTCTTTATCTTTATAAGAGGTTCGACAATCTTCATCAGACTGAAAAAATAATACCTGGCACAATCCTTCGTTAGAATAAATTTTTGCAGGAAGGGGCGTTGTATTAGATATTTCTAAAGTTACATATCCTTCCCATTCTGGCTCGAAGGGAGTAACATTCACAATAATTCCACATCTTGCATAAGTTGATTTTCCTACACAAATTGTAAGAACATCTCGAGGTATTCGAAAATATTCAACAGATCTTGCCAATGCAAAACTGTTAGGAGGTACAATACACACACACCCAGTAAAATCTACAAAAGATGCCGAATCAAAATTCTTTGGGTCAATTATACTATTATTTACATTTGTAAATATTTTATATTCATCAGAAACACGAATATCATAACCAAATGAAGATAACCCATAGGAGATTTTACCACCCCTAACCTGATTGACTTCAAAGGGATCTATCATGCCATGTTCGAGAGACATTTTTTCAATCCAATAATCACTTTTTATAGCCATCAAACTCTCCATTAATCTTTTCAGCTAACTTAGTTACAATTATTAATTCAATTTCATCGCGACTCAGGCCATCTACTCTGGCTCCAGCAGCAAATTTATGACCACCTCCATCAAATGACTCTGCAATATCGTTAACAATATAATTTCCACTTGATCTAAAATTAATACGATGACTCCCGCTAATTGTTTCCTGAATCATAAATGAAACTTCAACTCCTTCTATTGACCTGATAAACTCTGTAAACCCGTCAACATCATCATCATCACCATCAGCTTTTTCAATCATCGCCTGAGTGATAATAGACCACACTACTTTTCTATTATCTGAATAATACAAATTTTGGATAATACTTCCCATTAACTTTATTCGTGATAATTTATTTTGTTCATATATACTACGCTGAATATCATAACCCTTTACCCCACTTTCAAGTAAATGTGCCGCCATAAGATGCGTATCAGGTATTGTAGATTGATATTTAAAAGATCCCGTATCTGTAACAACTGCCGCATATAGTGCGTTTGCAATATTAATAGGTAGCTTTGATTTAGTTTTACCTAAATATTCAAAATATTTCCAAATCATATACCCAGTTGAAGAAGCATTTTCATCAACTATACTTAAGTTAAAAGGATGCCCTTCTTTTTCAGGATGATGATCTAACGAGATTACAGTACTACTATCATATACTATTTCTCCAATTGGGCCGGTTCTTCTATAGTCTCCAATATCAAAGACAATGGCTAGGTCAATAGAATTGAGCCATTCATCTGAATCTTGACAATATACTTCCACAATATTTTCAGGATCTATTAATGCTAAATTGCCAGGAGTTTTGGTTACATTGATGATTCGGCAATTCTTCCCTAACTCTTTTAAATAATAATAAAATGCAATTTCAGATCCAATACCATCACCATCCGCATTTATATGGGTTGAAAGTAAAATGGATTGGCTTTGCTCTATTTGAGATGTCAACGCATCCCAATTGTTTATTTCATTTGTTGTCATGGATTAATTTGTAATTTACGTCGATAATGAGATGTGAAACAATTTCCCAATGAGGCAGTAATTAAAAATACTTAAGGTACAACCAAAACAGGCACATTTGCATGATTAACAATATATGCTGCAGTACTACCCAATATTATGTTTGAAATATTACTACTGCTACTTTTTCCAATTATAATTAAATCACTCCCTAACTTCTCTGATTCATCGCAAATAATTTTATTGGGTTTACCCTTTTTTAAAATAAATTCAACCTTAATATCTTCTGCATGAAGCGAATGAATTATGCCCTTCATTTCATTTTTTGCAAGTATAGCAGTTTTTTCGAATTCAGATTGAACAGATTCAACATTTACACGAAGCATTTCCATTTCTTCTTTCTCCATAAATTCATCATGTACATTTAATATAATAATTGAAGAATTAAATTGATGTGCTACTTGAACGGCTTTAGTAATGGCAGGATCATTCTCCTTATTTAAATCAGTTGCACATAAAATTTTATTAAACATAGTAGTCTCCTTAAATCATTGTTATGTTAACAATTATAAATACTGGAATCAATATTAATAATGACCATATTATAAATCCAAAAAAACTTGGCATTGGAATATCATTCTCTTCTGCGATAGATTTGACCATAAAATTAGGTGCATTACCTATGTATGTCATTGCTCCCATAAAAACTGCTCCCAAAGAAATAGCCATTAAAGTATCAGGGATTTCATGCATGAGATAATTTGCAATCCCTATGCTTTCTGGTGCTACAGATCCTGCAATATTAAAAAATACAAGATATGTAGGTGCGTTGTCTAAAAAAGCAGATAGCAATCCAGTAAGCCAAAAATACATAGAATTTACAGGATTACCAGAATTATCTGTAACCAATTGAATAATCGCGGCTAAGGCGCCATTTGTGCCAGCATGAAGAATAGAGATTGCTGGTATAATTGTAATAAAAATGCCGGCAAAAAGTTTTGCCACCTCTAAAATTGGAAACCAGGTAAACCCATTTTGGTTGCGAATTTTCATATCCGTATATCGCCAGCTTAATCCTGTAAGCAACAATAATGAAATATCCCGCATGATATTTGGTATTTTTAAATGAATGCCATGTATAGTAATGTCATTAAATAGCGGCTTCCAAAATCCACTTACTAAAACAGCAAATAGAACCCCTCCTAAAAGTATAAAATTCCCTTTACCATCTATGCTTAGTGGCTCCTTATACTCATCTACTTTTACTGTATATTTTTCTTTTTTACAATAATATGTATCTAATAAAAAGTATACGCTCAATAAAATGAGTGACGATACTAGCATTGGTATAAATAATACTTTGGCAGTCCAAAAGAAATTAATGCCATGCAAAAAACCCAAAAATAGAGGTGGATCTCCAAGAGGTGTTAACGAGCCTCCTATATTGGCAACAAGGAAGATGAAAAAAATAATGGTATGGACTTTATTTTTACGATTTTTATTTGATCGAAGAATAGGCCGTATAAGCAACATAGCCGCACCTGTGGTTCCCATCCATGATGCTAAAGCTGTGCCAATGAACAAAATTAGCGTATTCACCTTTGGGGTACCTGCTAAATAACCCTTTAGGCGAATTCCTCCCGAAATTGTAAATAGTGCCAATAAAAGAAGAATAAATGGAATATACTCGAGCAAGATAACGTGTAAAAATTGATGAAGTGCTTCATCAAATCCTCTCCACAAAATAAAGGGAATTAAAAAAGATATTGCCCAGAATGCTGATAATTTCCCAAAATTATGATGCCAAAACATGGGGGCAACTAAGGGAACAACGGCAATTGAAAGTAAAATTCCAATAAACGGTATTATTGAAAATAATGGCAAATCCTCACCCAAACTCCCTGTAGAGGCAGAAATTGAGCTAAATAGTACGTAAATTAATAATATATTCTTAATCTTCATTAATAAATTAGATGCAAATATGATGCCGGCTCTCTGTTAATATTGATTTAAATTTACCAATACAAATGGTGACTATATTTCTAACAATTCTTGTTTTTGCAATTATAATATTTTTATTAAGTATTGGAATTATCTTTTCCGGTAAAAACCTCAAAGGATCATGTGGAGAGTCCTGCACTTGTACAATTACTAAGAAAATTACCTGCCATTTCAGTAATGCAGATAACATATCTCATCTTAATAATTAAATCCACTACTCTTACCTGTGATATAATTCCCCGAATCATCTACTTTTACCAATAAGCATTCAATATCTGGCAAGGAATTAATCCATTCTAATCCCAGATTAAAGCCTTTTACCATCACCGCAGTAGCAATTGCATCCGCAGTTGCACAGTCCTTCGCTACAATTGTCGCACTTACCAAATCATGCTTTATAGGATATCCTGTTTTCGGATTAATGATATGTGAATAATTAGTATTTTCTAGAGTGAAATAGTTATTATAGCTCCCTGAAGTTGCCACTGCCAAATCAGAAACAGTAATTGTTGTATATAATCCTGTTTCTGAATCTTCTGGTGAAGAAATACCTAAACTCCACTCTGAATTAAAATTATTAAATCCCGAAACCCTTATTTCACCACCAATTTCAACCATATAATTATTAAATCCCTGATCATTCAAGAATAATGCTACCTGATCAACTCCCCAACCTTTGGCTATTGCGCTAAAATCAATTTGAACATGTTTATCTAATTTAGATAAATAACCATCTGAAAACTCTACATTCTCTATACCAGTATAATGCATGATTTCATTTATTTGATCTTTAGAGGGAATTTTTGAATTATTAAATCCAGGTCCAAACCCCCAAAGCTTAACTAGAGATAATACCGTAAAATCAAAGCTGCCATCGGAGCTCAAAGAAATACTTACCGCTTTCTGATAAAGTTCTGAAAATTTAGTGGAAATTTTAGTTGGCATTGTGCTCATATTGTCATTGAATCGTGTTAATTCACTGGTTTTAATATAGGTTGAGAATATATTGTTTACGTCATTTAACAATGAATCGACTTTTTCTTGTAAATGAATGGCATCAATCTCATTATTTGAGTGATTAATTATTGTAATTTGATAGGTTGTTCCCATAGTCTCACCAGCAATTTGGAGAGGTCGATTTTTACCACAGTTGAATGCAAATACAAATAGAAATACTGGGAGAGTTTTATAAATATTTGACACAGAAAAACAATAAATAAAATTTTAAATTTCTATCTAAAATTTATCGAAGGCAACCATTTCTGGCTCAACTCCTAAATTGTACAGCATATTTTCAACTGCATCTATCATCATAGGTGGACCACACATATAATATTCAATCTCAGTAGAATCTTCATGACTCTCTAAGTAATTATCGAATAGAACTTGATGAATAAAGCCTTTATAACCAACCCAATTATCATCTGGCATCGGATCAGACAGAGCAACATTATAGGAGAAGTTAGGAAAATTTTCTTGAATATCCTTAAAATCATCATCATAAAACATTTCTCTCTTTGATCGAGCGCCATACCAGAAACTAACCTTCCTACCTGTTTTAAGGGTATGGAACAGGTGAAAAAGATGTGATCGCATAGGAGCCATTCCAGCGCCACCTCCGATATAGACCATTTCCTTCTCTGAATCTTTAATAAAGAATTCACCATATGGACCTGAAATAGTTACCTTATCACCAGCTTTTAAATTGAATATATATGAAGAAGCAATGCCAGGAGGGGCATCATTCCATAATGCCGGCGGAGGAGTTGCAATTCGAACATTCAGCATAACTATATTTCCCTCAGCAGGATGGTTTGCCATTGAATACGCTCTAAATTGAGGTTCAGTATTTCTACCTTTTAAATTCCAAATATTAAATTTATCCCAATCTTCATGATATTCATCTTCAATATTAAATTCTTTAAAATCCACTTCGTATTCAGGAATATTAATTTGAATAAATCCGCCAGCTTGGAAATCGATATTTTCTCCAACAGGCAGTTCCAGCACTAATTCTTTAATAAAGGTAGCTACATTTTCATTAGATCTAACTTTACATTCCCACTGCTGAATACTGAATATTTCATCAGGAACAGTAATTTCCATATCCTCTCGAACTTTTACCTGACACGCCAAGCGCCAATCATCTTTAGCATCTCTTCTTGAGATATGATTTAATTCTGTTGTTAAAATTTGACCGCCTCCCGAATGTACCTGGCATTTGCATTGAGCACAGGTTCCGCCACCACCACAAGCAGAAGGAATAAATATACCTTCATTAGATAATGCATTTAATAAAGTATTCCCAGGATTTACGGATGGAGATTTATCATCTGTCTTATTAATCAGTATTTTTACTGCACCTTGCGGTAATAATTTTGATTCAGCAAATATGAGTGTTAGCACCAATAGAAGAATTACTGCTGTAAATACAATTACACTCGTTATAGTTATTAGCATAAATATTTTTTAAAGATTAATTCCCGAAAACGATAAATATGCCATAGAAAGCAAACCGGTGAGAATCATTGTAATTCCAAGCCCTTTAAGTCCATCAGGAATATTAGAATATTTCAGTTTAAATCTGATAGCTGCCATGGAAACAATAGCCAATGCAAATCCTGCTCCAGAACTAACACCAAAAACTGCAGATTCACCAAAATCATATCCCCTTTCATCCATAAACAATGAGGCTCCCAAAATAGAGCAATTAACAGCAATAAGTGGTAAAAATATTCCCAAGGAGTTGTATAATACAGGGCTAAACTTATCCAGTAGCATTTCAACCAATTGAACCATGGCGGCAATGGTGGCAATATAGGTAACGAAAGAAAGGAAACTAAGATCGACAGTTGCCAGTTCAGAAATACCAACCCATGTAAGTGCTCCCTCATTTAAAAGATATTCCTTTATGGCCCAATTCAAAGGTACTGTAACACCACTAACAAAAATAACCGCAAACCCAAGACCAATTGAAGCTTCAATCTTTTTAGATATTGCCAAAAATGAACACATTCCCAAAAAATAGGATAGCAATATATTCTCAATAAATATTGTTTTTGTAGCTAAACTCAAATAATGTTCAAGTAATTCCATATTTAATCCTCTACGTACTTGGTATATGATCTCTGAACCCAAACGATCAATCCCAATATTATAAAAGCACCGGGGGCCAATAACATCAATCCATTATTGACATACCATCCCCCATTTTCTAAATATATTGATGAAGGGATTACCGAATAATTAAATAATGTGCCGCTACCTAGCAGTTCTCTAAATATGGACACAATAATGAGTATGGCCCCATATCCCACTGCATTTCCTAATCCATCATACATGGCATCTTTAATATTATTTTGCATAGCAAAAGCCTCTGCTCTGCCCATAATTATACAATTGGTAATAATTAAGGCTACAAAAACGGATAACTGTTTACTAATATCGTACAAATAGGCTTTAAGTAACTCATCAATTAAAATTACCAGAGAGGCTATTACCGTAAGCTGAACAATAATTCTAATTTTTCCGGGGATGTTCTTCCTTAACAATGAAATGATTACATTTGAACATATTAAAACAAAAGCTAAAGCCAAAGACATAACAACAGCTTGCTCCATTTTAACTGTTACAGCCAGAGCTGAACAAATACCCAATATCTGTTTAGTGATCGGATTGTTGTCAACCATTGGATCAGAAATTATCGCTTTAATATTTTTATCCATTAATTGGATTTATTTCGGTTTATATAGGGCTCATATCTGAGCAAATCATTTTTAAGAAATTCAGAAACGCCCCTTGAAGTGATAGTGGCGCCACTTATACCATCTACACCATGGATTAGAGCATCACTAGAGAGAACATCACCTGCCTTCCCTTTAACTACTTTAATGGAAATGAGCTCAGCTGAACTATTAAATATTTTTTTACCAATAAAATTGTCTTGGAACCATTTTTTTTCTACCTCGCCACCTAGTCCAGGAGTTTCACCATGTTTATAAAAAGAAATTCCTTTAACAGTATTTAGATCCTTTTCAAGAGCGAAATAGCCAAATAAAGTACTCCATAACCCTTTACCAGCAATTGGAATAATAAATGATTCCGGATTTGAAGCTTTGTAGGCAGGCAAGTATTCAATATTATCTAGATAATATTGAATCTGTCCAGTAGATTTATTTTGCACAGATTTCAAATTTTTATTTTCAATATTGGTAACGACATCCCCATTAGTATTAAGAGTAATATTGCTGATATTACTTTCATACTCATCTATAATCATATCTGGAGTCATAATGGCTACATCAATGCCAATACATTTTAAAATATTCTTCTTTTTATCAAGGTCAATATTAAACTCTTGAAGTTCTTTTAATTGTGTAGATGCTAATGCTAATAACAAACTTGCCACCAGAGTTATTATGCTAATAAATCGAAAAGTGTATAAATTATTATGCTGCAAAGCGTTTCAACCGTTGTTTAATATGAGATTTCATGACAAAATAATCTATCAGTGGAGAAAAGGCATTGGCAAATAATATTGCCATCATCATTCCCTCAGGATATGCAGGGTTGATTGCCCTAATAACGACACACATAAAACCAATGAGGAATCCATATATCCAACGCCCTCTATCTGTTTGAGCTGCAGAAACTGGATCTGTGGCCATAAAGACTAACCCAAAAGCAAAACCACCCATAACTAAATGATATTCCGCAGGCAGAAATAGCATAGAATTAGAGCTTGATACCGCTTCTCCAAAATAATTGGCAAGCTTGGCCGTCAACACCATGCCCAGTAATGTTCCCGCCATAATCCGCCAATTTCCTATTCGAGTAATAAGTAAGAAAATAGCGCCTATTATAATTGCCAATGTTGAGGTTTCTCCAATTGATCCTGGAATAAATCCATAAAACATATCCCACCAAGTATATTTATCACCTAATAATTCTACTGCTCTACTTCCCTGGTCAGAGGCTACTTTTAGTAATGGTGTTGCCTGAGAAACTCCATCGACTGTCCAAACTTTATCACCTGAAATAGCACCTGGGTATGCAAAGAAAATAAAGGCTCGTGCAACCAAAGCGGGATTAAAAATATTATACCCTGTACCGCCAAAAATCTCTTTACCAATAACAACTCCAAAACTTGTGGCGATGGCAACCATCCATAATGGAATGGTTGGGGGCATGACCAAAGGAATCAATATTCCCGTGACTAAAAATCCTTCATTAATTTCATGTTTCCGAACAACTGAAAATAGCATTTCCCAAAAACCGCCAACTACATATGAAACCAAAATAATAGGAAGAACTACAGGCAACCCTGAAAGAAATATGTCTATTATTGGAGCATCTGGGTTAACCTGTCTTCCCACATTGAATATTCCAAAGAATAATGCAGGCAACATAGCTAAAACCACAAATGACATTACGCGCTTTAGATCAACAGCATCTCTTATATAGGGCCCATTTTCTGTTTTATCAGCTGGTGTAAAGAGAAATGTATCGGCCATCTCATAAAGAGGATGAAATTTGGCATACTTCCCATTCCCAACAAAATTAGGTTCAACTTTATCTAATAAATTACGAAGGAATTTCATACTAGCCTTCTGCCTCCGCCAAATTCAATCCATCCTGAATAATTCCAGTAATATCCATTTTTGAAGCATCTGTAAAAGAGCATAATGCAAAATCTTCAGGATCACATTCATAAATTCCTAACTGCTCCATAGTTTCAATATCATTTGCTATAATAGATTTCAATAACATCGTTGGCAATATATCTAGAGGCATTACTTTCTCAATGGCTCCAATAGGTAGTATTGCACGTTTTCCACCATTCATTGCAGTGGAAAGCACTTTTTCTCTTTTTGGAAATAATGTAGATAAAAATGTATAAGATAGAGAATATTTGCTCAATCCAGGACCAATCCATCCCAGAAATTCTCTATTTATTTCATCTGGAATGACTGTGAGCGATTCATGATAATATCCAATAGCATTGTCCAATTTTGAAATAGAGCCTGAAAGCACATCACCTGAAATTATACGAGAATCCTTTTCTACTTTATTTTTAGAAAGAATATCTGAAATTAATGTACCGCGATTTACAGAATAATGCATTCTATCAGCAATAGAGCTCCCGGCAACCGTAATAATTTTTCTATAATTCTGTTTTCCAGTTAAAAAGAGATTTCCAATTAAACCAACATCTTGAATAGAAATATACCAAATTGAATCATCTTTATTTTTAATTGGGTCAATTTGAGAAACATGAATGCCTACATTTCCAGAAGGGTGTGGTCCAGAATAAGTATGCTGTTGAATATTTTGTAACTCTGACAATTTAGAATTAATAACCTTTTTGGGACTTACCAAATTAACTGACCCTGTTGTTAATAATTGTAAAACATTAATTCCTGCCTGAATATTATCTTTGGGAATTTTATCAAGAATTACTTCTAAATCAGCTGCAAAAGGTGCAGTAGACATAGTAGAAATAAAAATCGCTTTCGGAGGCAAGTGTGGAATGGCAATTTTTGAAAAAGGTCTTCTGCGTAAAGCTGGCCATAATCCAGATTTGCATAATATATCAGTGACATCCGTTGGGTCTAATTCATATATTTTGCCTAAGGCATATTGATCAAATGACATCTCGCCGGCATTTTCATCAACTCGAATGGTTATAAATTCAATTCGCCTTCTTTCTCCGAAGTAAATATCTTCAACAATACCCGCATTTGGTGATGTAAATAATATATTAGGATTATTCTTATCATTAAAAACGGCCTGTCCTTTCTTCAGAGTTTCACCAACTTTAACCAATAATTTAGGTTTAACCCCAGGAAAATCTGATGGGTGTAATTTTATAAAGGCACTGTCATTAATATCTTGAACTGATTTAGCAGGCGCACCTACCAGTTTTAAATCATGCCCTTTTCGAATGTGAATGTTCAAATCTGATTAATTATTTTTACTGCGTTTAATTCTATCTCTGCGTTGATTGTATCGTTCCCTGCCTGCAGAAAAACGAGTGTGTTCAATTTCAGTTTCAGGATTCACATTTGATATTTTTTGAGGTTTTCCATTTTCGTTTAGAGAAACAAATGTTAAATAGGCTGAAACAGTATGACGAGTATTGCCAGTTTTAGGATTTTCAGATTCTATTCTGACACCAACTTCCATGGAAGAACCTCCTGTAAAATTCACAGATGATTTTAAAATCATTATGTCACCCATTTTAGCAGGAGCTAAAAAATCTAATTGGTCTACACTGGCAGTAACCACTGCAGACCGAGCATGCTTATAAGCCGACATGGCTGCACACATATCCATGAGATGCATTACCCTTCCACCGAGAACATTTCCTAATAAATTTGTGTCATTTGGCAATACCAATTCATGCATAATAACCTGCGTATCTTTGACTGTCTTCTTACTCATTCAGTAATTACACCTCAAATAAATGGATAGAATTATCAATAAATTCAATGAGAGGCTCCCAATATATGAAAAAAAGAAGATTTTGTGCAGAAAATAGAATAATAGACCATTTTATAACTGAATGTGCCTCTATAGCTTCTACTGGCGTCTCAACCTCATCAAGATACATTGCCTTTACAATGCTGAAATAATAATATAAAGAGACTACTGAATTTAATATTGCAACAACCGCAAGCCAGTAGAATTGTTGGTGCTTAAATAATTCGGCAAACACATACACTTTTCCAACAAATCCGGCTGTTGGGGGTAAGCCCGTTAATGATAATAGTGATAAAACCATAAATGCAGAAAGTATGGGATTAATTCTCCCCATTCCTTTCCAATCATCAATAACATGAGCATTTAATTTGTTTGATGCAAAGATAGCCATATAAAATGCAGAAAGATTCATAAAGAGATAAATGAATAGGTATAGCATTATAGCCCTTACTGCTTCAGGACTTATAAATACAAAAGCCATTAACATAAATCCCACATGAGAAATACTTGAGTATGCCAAAAGTCTTTTCACATCCTTTTGTTGAATAGCAAGAAGATTTCCCAATGTCATGGTGATGGCAGATGCCACTGCAATTAAAGCCGGCCAATTAATTCCATTTAGCGTTACTGCACCTTCTGAAATTCCCCCAACGGTAAACATTGTATAAAATATTCGAATTAAAATAGCAAATCCTGCTGCTTTTGGTGCAACAGATAGAAATGCAGTAATTGGAGTTGGCGCACCTTCATAGACATCCGGGGTCCAAAAATGAAAAGGTACCATAGATATTTTATAACCAAATCCTGCTAGAATTAAAATTAGAGGAAAATATATTGTGAGAGGAAATTCAATAATTTGGAGAGCACTGCTTATACCGGAGATATCTGTTGAACCAGTAATACCATATAAAATGCTTAAACCAAATAACATGAGTCCTGATGCCAAAGATCCGAAAATTACATATTTTAAAGAGGCCTCATTTGACTCTTTGTCATTTTTTAACATCCCAGCAAGAATATAGCTAGGGATACTTACCAGCTCAATAGATAGATAAATCATTAAAAGATTCACTGAGGATGACATGAGAAATAACCCTAGTAGCACAATTAATAGCAGACAGTTGTATTCAGATGCGTATTTTTTATCAAGCTGCCTATCAAACCTTGAAATTAATATTATAGAAAATGTAGCAAATAGAAAAATATATTTAAAATAGTGAGAAAAAGGGTCCAAAGCTATCATTCCCATAAACAGGCTATGAGACTCTCCATAATTTTGACAAAGAAAAAAAGCCGACGCAATAATTGAAGCAAGCGCTAAATTAAATGTGTAAGGCTTCGTGGAAGGAATAATATCCAAAATGATAATCAGCAATATAGCTGAAATTATAATTAACTCAGGGATATAATATGATAAGCTGCTAAGGTTCGACATAACTATGCTACTATATTACAGACTGCACTATTTGAATAATGCCATCCATTGCCGGAGCAATCATATCCAATAATGGTGCGGGATATACACCAAACCATAGGACAATGATGGCTAGTGGGATTATGGTTATAAGTTCCCGTCCAGTAATATCAGTTAAATCCTTATATGCTTCATTTAGTGGACCCAGAAATATTCTTTGATAGGCTCGTAAAAAGTAGATGGCATTCAATAGTATACCCAATGTCCCGATAATAGTTAGGGTTCTAAATACACTAAATCCGCCAATAAAACACATTGCCTCACTTATAAATCCTGACATTGCCGGCAAGCCAAGTCCGGCAAAAAATGCCATTGCTACAAATGCAGTATAAACAGGAACCTTTGCTCCAATACCACCGAATGCAATTTGTCCAGCTAGCTCAGGCTGTTTATAATCTTGAGGGAAAATAATCCAACGATGGTGAGCTCTTTCATAAATCATTCCCACTAATAAAAACAACATAGCAGTAATTGTGCCATGATTAAACATTTGCATCAGCGCACCATTTAATCCCGCCTGAGCACCTTCAGGACTTTCACTAATGACAGCCGCCATTCCAAGTAGTACGTATCCCATATGACTTACGGATGAATATGCAACCATCTTTTTCATATCTATTTGGGCGATGGCATTAACAGCCCCCCATATAATATTGATTACACCTAGGACGGCAAGTATGTAGGAAAAGTTTACCACTTCACCCGGAAGTAATGGATAGCTAATTCTCAGCAAGCCGTAAGTACCCATTTTAAGCAATACTCCCGCTAGAATAACAGATATAGCCGTAGGCGCCTCAACATGGGCCAATGGAAGCCAGGTATGAAATGGGAACACAGGCACTTTTATTGCAAATCCTATAAAGAGTGAGATCCATATCAGGTATTTCACACTCATTCCCCATATTTCTGCATCAATGCTCCCAGCGGTCTGAATAAGCGTAATTAGGCTAAAGGTATGGGGATCCGAATAGTAATACAATGCCAGCATTGCCAACAACATAAATACAGAGCCAAACAATGTGTACAAAAAGAATTTAATAGCAGCATACATACGCTGCGGACCACCCCACATCCCGATCAAAAAATACATAGGAAGCAACATTACTTCCCAAAAAATATAAAAGAGGAAGAAATCCATGGATAAAAACACACCCATCATTCCAGCATCTAATAGTAAAAATAAAGAAAAATATCCAAGAGCCTGTTTTTCAATATTCCAACTTGCAATTATACATATACATGAAAGAAGGGCTGTAAGCAGTACCATTGGCATACTTAAACCATCAACCCCTAAATAATATTGAATATTAAAATGGGTAATCCAATCTAATTGAACGGTAAAAGGAGATTCCGTAATTGACATTGCGGGATTAAAATTTGAATATAAAACCCACGACAAAAACAACTGGAGGGATGTTGTGACGAGCGCTATCCATTTATAAATATGTGGATTTTCTTTCCCATACAGTTTTGCAAACGGCAACATGATAATTGCACCAGCTACCGGTAGAAAAATTAATAATGTGAGTATTGAAGACTCCATATTATCCTCTTTTTAAAATTGTTGAAAAACAATGATGAGCAGTAATAATCCCATAATACCTCCAAGGAGATAATTCTGCACAACACCATTTTGTGTTAATTTAAGATTCCTTCCAAAATATTGCGTAAGTCGACCAAATCCATCTACAATCTTCTGATCTAGCCAGTTGTAATCTGCTTCTCCAGATTTATCTGAAAGCTTAATAGTGATCCAGCCCCATCCATCAATAAATTTCTGATCATATAAATCCCAATCTAACTTGGAGCATAACCAGGAGAAAGCAAGAAATGGTTTATATAGTAGAATATTATAAATTTCATCAATATAAAATTTGTTAAATGATAAATTGTACAGTTTAACTTTATTCAAAGTATTAGCCACTTTTTTGGCATCGATACTTTTAAATAAATAAAAAAGTATGGCCATTAATATTCCAATGCCGGCTACCGCCAGAGAAATCATCATTGCAGAATGGTGAGCATGATGCAACCCTTCCTCAACTTCATGCATATTCAAGCCAGCTACATTGTCAACCATGGGCACTGCATGAGTGAACCAGCCATGACTATCGAATGGATTTATTGTAGAAGGCAGCGTAAAGAAAATTGCAAAGCTTAGTCCAGCTAATAATATAAGGGGAAAAGTCATTTTAAATGGGGATTCATGAACATGTGAATAAATATCTTTATTTTGAGAATTGCCAAAGAAGGTCATGAAAATCAATCTGAACATATAAAAAGCAGTAATTACTGCAGCACCAAACCCTGCAATTGGCAAAAATAAGGACCACCCATGGTGGTAGTGATAATATGATAATGAGCCCGCCAAGACGGCATCTTTAGATAAAAATCCTGAGAAAAATGGAACCCCTGAAATCGCAAGAGTAGAAATGAACATTGCCCAGAAAGTAATGGGCATTTTATCTCTCAATCCGCCCATATTTCGCATATCTTGGGGATCTGTATCATGATCTTTCAATTCATGTAGAGCATGATGCATTGCATGAATTACCGAACCACTGCATAGAAAGAGACATGCTTTAAACATGGCGTGGGTGGTAAGGTGGAAAAATCCGGCCTGATAGGCCCCAACTCCTAAGGCCATAATCATATAACCTAATTGGCTAACTGTAGAATAGGCTAAGACCCTTTTTATATCATTTTGAGTTATGGCAATAATGGCTGCCATTAAAGCGGTAATTCCGCCAACGTATGCAATGATCTCCAAGGCATCCGGAGTTAATATTGGGAAAATACGAACAACCATATAGACTCCAGCTGCCACCATTGTTGCAGCGTGAATTAACGCACTTACCGGAGTAGGGCCTTCCATTGCATCGGGCAACCAAATATGAAGTGGAAATTGTGCTGACTTTCCAACAGCACCCATAAATACTAGCACTCCAGCAATAGTTAACAATGTCATATCTCCAGAAAATGCACCATTGTGAACACCTTCAATGAGTCCGGAAATTTGGAATGAACCAATCTCAAAAAAGAGAATCATAATTCCGATAAACATGCCAATATCTCCCACCCTGTTGGTGAGGAAAGCTTTCTTTGATGCATTGGCAGCACTTTCTTTTTCAAACCAAAATCCAATAAGAAGATATGAACTCAGCCCCACCAATTCCCAAAATATATACATCATTACCAGACTGTCCGCCAATACAATACCGTTCATTGAGAATGTAAAAATTCCCAAAAAGGCAAAATAGCGAGAATATCTGGGATCACCTTTCATATATTCCACGGAATATAAATGTACTAAAAATGAAATAAGGGCCACAACCAACAACATTATTGCCGCCACGTTATTGATAAGAAATCCTAAATCTACACTGAATTTACCCGTAGTAAACCATTGTATAGATGTTTCAAGAATAGGCTCCGCTCCATGATGAAATACATTGGAAAAAAAGCGGATTGCTATAGCTAACATTCCACCAATAAGTGCTAGTGAAACCAAATGCGCTTTATCGCCAAACTTTTTACCAAAGAAGATGAGAATGGCAAAAGATAAAAGGGGCAAAAATAGATTTAATAATGCCAAGGTTAAATTTGAATTATCCATCATCAGCCTTTTAACAAGTCAGCACCATCAACATCAACACTGCCAACATTTTTAAATAAATTAATCACAATTGCTAATGCAACTGCAGCTTCTGCAGCGGCCAATACAATTACAAAAATACTGAATACATGACCATCTAAATTCTGCATTCCTCCAAATCTATTAAAAGCAATAAAGTTGATATTTGCTGAATTTAAGATTAATTCAATGCCCATGAGTATTGCAATTGCGTTTTTCCTTGTCACGACACCATAAATTCCCATGGAGAATAACATGGCGGCAATTGTTAAGTATGATTGAAGAGAATCCATCAATTCCTCCTCGATAATAATGCAGCACCCATTAAAGCTGCTAATAATAAGATAGAAATTATTTCAAATGGTAAAAGGTAATCTGTTAAAAGCAGTTTGCCTATAGAACCCACTGTAGCATCTCGAGACTGCTCACTGCCAATATTCCAGGGAGTATTGAAAATAACTGCTACTTGCATAACAAATATTGCAAATGCTCCCATTCCTCCAATAAACTGATTAGCACTACTTGACGCAATACTTGGAGAATCAATTTTGCTGGTGAGCATTACGCCAAAAATAATCAACACTAAAATACCGCCTACATAAATTACAATTTGCGTAGCTGCAATAAAATCAGCATATAGAAAAACATATAATCCCGCTGTTCCAAAAAGGGTAAATAAAAGCGATACCGCTGAATGAATCAGATTAGGAGAAAATACAACCCAAAATGCTGATGCAATTACCAAAGCAGCCATGAATAAAAATAAGTACTCAGCCATTAATTCCCACTTCCCAGTTTATTGAGAATTGTATTCGTGGCATCATCCAATTTTCCAGCTTCTGTTAAGCCAGCACGGAGATCAGCAATGACTTCAGTTCTTGTTTTGCCAGTCCTCTTCCCTGCCATAAAGATTTTCTTGGCCATTCCTCGGGTCATTTTATCATCAATGCCATTTAAATCTGCAATCTCAAACAGAGGCAAATCTCCTACAGGTTCTACTACAGCCTCCTCAGTGGATTCGGCTAGTTTTTCTGCTTCAACGGGCGCTGAGACTTTTGCAGCAGCTCCAGAAAATGAATTTAATAAGTCTTCAGTAGCAGTATCTAATTTCCCCGCATCAGTAAGTGCCTTACGGACAGCCTCCACTTTATCCTCACCAGAGCGTTTGGTAGCGATGAAAGCTTTTTTAGCAGTCCCTCTTGCCATCTTATCTTCAATAGCATTCAGGTCTTTTATATCAAATTCTTTCATTTCAACAGCTTCTGGAGCATCAGGAACACTTTCCACCTTAACATCTCCCCCTGCCTCCACTGCTGGCGCAACGGCTTTTGAGGGTGATGCTGATAATCTATCTAAAATAGACTGGATATCTTCAGTCATTTTCCCGGCATCACTGAGGGCTTGCGCTACATCAGCTAATATTGCCACGGCATCTTTGTCCGCTCTTTTGGCAGCCATAAATGCTTTCTTAGCAATACCTCTACACATCTTGTCAGATATATCATTAAAAGATTTTATTTCGAGCTCACCAGAACTTTCACTGGTTTGCGTAGCAGGCTTTGCAGTTGAAATAGGAGTGTCAGTTTTAATGGGAGCTGTAATAGGATCAGGTTTAACAGATTTTACTTCACCTTTTAATTCAACTCCATCATTATGTTTTGCCAATTTAACATCCCTTTGATCCAGCCATTTTTCTCCACCAGCATCTCGAATTGCTTCATCAGTAGCATCTGCAAACTCAAAAATCATTCCATCTCTCTTGTATTGACTAAATTCATAATCAATTTCATGTTTTTCAGCATTTGGTCCGCCTACCATGTAAATACAATCTTCAGGACATGGAAAAACACAGAGATTACAGTACATACATTCAGACATATCAATTGTAAAACGACTTACAATCATTTTTTTCTGCGTGTCGTTGGATGTCATTCCACAATCAATCTCACTTCCCTTAGGTGGTTTAATAGAATCAATTTTTATGCAATCTACAGGGCAGGCTCGCTCACACTGCATGCAGGCAATACAATCATCAATATCTACGTGGAGGCGTGAACGTATCAGATTGTATTCAGAGTGATTGAATCCAATATTTCGCTCAGGAACTGGCCATTTTTCATGAGGGTACTGTAATGTCGCAACCAATTCCTTTTTATTTCTAAAATGATCCATGGTGAGCTTCATTCCTGTTAAAAATGATTTTACACCATAAACAATATTGTTTAAATACTCACTCATTTAAAAAATTAACTCCCATAAACTCACGAAAAATAAATTTGCAAGTGCAAATGGGATAAACACCTTCCAGCATACATACATTAATTGATCAACTCTCAGCCTTGGAAAAGTCCAACGGAACCACATCATTACAAAAATAAGAATGACGGCCTTCAATGATACCCAGAAGAACCCAAGTGCTGGGCCATCTAAAATATACCATGATTCAGGAAAAATGTTGATTAAATGCAGAGGTGACAGCCATCCACCCAGAAATACAATGGATGCAACTATACAAACAATGAGCATATTTGCATATTCACTGAGAAAAAACAATGCCCATCTAAACCCTGAATACTCAGTCATCCACCCTGCCACTAATTCTGATTCTGCTTCAGGAATATCAAATGGAGTACGATTTGTTTCTGCAACAGTGGATATGAAATATATGAAAAAAGCCAGGAATGCAAAGGGACTGTGAAAAATAAACCATCTATTTGTCTCTTGCCATTGAACAATATCTCCTAAATGAAGACTGCCAGAAACAATCACTACGAGCAATAGCGATAATCCAATAGGGATTTCATAGCTGATAATTTGAGCTGCTGCCCTCATAGCACCGTACAATGACCATTTATTGTTAGAAGACCATCCGGCTAAGATAATCCCAATGACTCCAACAGAGCTCATAGCCACAATGTAAAATAGGCCAATATTAAAATCTGAAATTACAATATTTTGGGCAAATGGAAGGCCAATAAAGGTTAAGAATGCACCACTGAAAATTATAAAAGGTGCCAATATCATAAGAAACTTATCAGAACTTTTTGGAAGTATGTCCTCTTTCGTTAAGAGCTTGATGGCATCAGCCAAGGTCTGGCCAATTCCACCCCAAAACTTTTTGCCCCCTTTAAAGCCTAATATGCCCACCTCCATTGGGCCCAATCTATCCTGCATAAATGCAGAAACTTTTCTCTCAAAATAGACGGCAACCAATGCATTAACTGCCATAACTAAAAATATTACGGTTCCACCAAGTAAGCTAATAAGGGATAAAAGCATAAACAAATCTAAATTCAAGAATGCTAACGATTCCTGTAATGAGTCAAAAATAGAGGTCATCTATCTATTTCTCCCAAAACAATATCGAGACTACCCAATATTGCAATTACATCTGAAATCATCCATCCTTCTGATATTTCACTTAAAACTGATAAATTGCAAAATGCAGGAGAACGCATTTTAACACGCATAGGAATATTTTTTCCATTACTCATAATATAAAACCCAACATCTCCTCTCGCAGACTCATATCGACCATATACTTCCCCAGCATTGGGCCTAATTTTCTTTGGCAGCGCTGCATGCACATCTCCACCTGGAAGCTCAGCACAAGCCTGGCGAATAATTTTAGCTGATTCTCTCATTTCCAATACACGGACATAGTAGCGATCCCAGGTATCACCAATAGTACCCATTTCACCCTTACCTACAGGTACATCAAAATCAAATTTACTATAAATGGAATAGGGTTCATTTTTCCTCAAATCAAAATTAACACCACTCCCCCTGAGACTTGGCCCGGAAACTCCAAAATTGATTCCCACCTCCGGAGGCAGAATGCCTACATCAGCTGTACGCTCAATAAATATTTTATTCGTTGTAAGCAGATTATTCAACTCATCAATTTGTGGATCAAAATAATCTAAAAAATCTAATGCTCTCTCTATAAATTTGGGAGGAAGATCATGAGAAACGCCACCAGGCCAGATATAATTGTATAATAAACGAGCACCACACAAGGTTTCAAAAAGGTCTAATACCCTCTCCCTGTCTCGAATAGTCCACGTAAAGGGAGTAATTGCCCCAACATCCAGGCCAAAAGTGCCAACAGCAACCAAATGACTGGCAATACGCTGCAGCTCTGCAATAATTACTCGAATGTATTCCACCCTGTCAGGAAGTTCAATATCCAATAACTTTTCTACTGCGATAGAGTATGCATGATCCATATGCATAGAAGCCAAATAATCACAACGATCTGTAAAAGGTACTATTTGTTCATAGGAAAGCTTTTCACAATGTTTTTCGAAACAACGATGGAGGTAACCAATAACCGGTTCAATTTGGGAGACTATCTCCCCATCGGTGTGAATTTTTAGCCGTAATACGCCATGGGTACTGGGATGCTGTGGCCCCATATTGAGAACCATTTCGCCAGTTTCTATGACTGATTTATCTACTAAATTTGCTTCCATCAATCCCAATACGATTTATCTTTTGGAACGGGCAGGCCATGGTAATAATCTGGCTCTTTATAATTTTTACGGAGTGGATAGCCTTCCCAATCATCAGATAATAAAATTCGTTTTAAATCTGGATGGCCTTCAAACTTGAGTCCCATCATATCATACGCTTCTCGTTCATGCCAGTCTGCTGCCTTCCAAAGTTCTACCACCGAGGGTATGGATATACCATCTTCAATTTCAACCCGAACTTCAAGATAATGGTTATTTACTGTAGAATAAAAATTATAAGCAGCACCATAAACTTTATTATCTCCCTTATCATAAGCAGAAATACACATGAGATAATCAAAATTGAGCTTGGATTCATTTTTAAGTATTGCGGATATTTCAGACCAATTTTCAGGGGATACTGAAATGACCGTTTTACCTTCAATTACAGAAGTTTTTCCGCTTGCCTTGGTATCTAATAAAGCAACTATTTCATCAAACGTCATATTATGCCTGTTTCCGAAGTGGAGTTTCGGTTTTTATTTTTTTCTGAAGCTCCAATAATCCCTGTAATAATGCTTCAGGTCGAGGAGGACAGCCTGGAATATACACATCAACCGGCACTACTAAATCAACACCCTTCAATACATGGTAGCCATGCTGCCAATAAGGGCCGCCGCTGTTGGAACAAGATCCCATAGAAATTACATATTTAGGATCAGACATTTGTTCATATAAGCGCTTAACACGTTCTGCCATTTTCAGAGTAACGGTTCCGGCAACAATCATTACATCAGACTGCCTGGGCGTGGCACGAGGCATAGCACCAAAGCGCTCCAGATCATGCCGTGGAGCTGCAGCTGCCATCATTTCAATAGCGCAACATGCCAATCCAAATTGAAAATACCACTGCGAATTGGCTCTAGACCAATTAATAAGTGTATCTAATTTTTCAACAATAACATTATCTTTATCAAATCGTTCTAATAATGTGGGATCCATTAGCTTAATTCACCTTCAGTTTTAAGATTAGAATATCGACCTTTTCCATATCGGACATTCATTTTGACCCAGTCTAAATCTCCTTTAGCCCAAACGTAAATAAATCCCACTACCAGAATCAAGACGAAAATGAATGCTTCAATAAATGCCAGCAAACCTAAGTCCTGGAAAACAACTGCCCAGGGAAAAAGAAATACAATTTCAACATCAAAAATAAGAAAAATGAGAGCAACAACATAAAAACGGATATTGAATTTAACCCAGGCTGACCCTTCGGGTAATTCACCGCATTCATAGGAAGTAAGTTTATCACCGCCTTTATTGTGTCGGGGCGACAGAAGATGCTGCAAACCCAGTGGAACTCCTATGAGTACAGCGGCTAAAACGGTGAATATTATTATTGGTAAAAAGTCCTGATACAAAAATATATCGCTCTGATAGAGTATTAAATTTAGACAGTTAAAAAATAACCAAACAACCTCTATTCATAAATGTTACAGAGATTTTTTTCATTTTTGGATATTCATAGAAATACCTGATAATTTTATACAGATGATTAATAACCTTTTTAACCAATTAATAATTACCATAACCCCTTTTCTTCCCCGCTGGATCGTCTGGAAGATTGCCGGTAGATACGTTGCAGGAGAAACCGGCGCTAAAGCATTAGCAGTCGTTCGTCAGTTAAATGATAAAGGTTACTCAGCAACAGTGGATATTTTAGGGGAACATACTAATTCTAAAAGTGAAGCTGCAGAAATCACCCGTGAATATATGAATATTTATGATGAAATTTCTAAACAGAAATTGGATTGTAACATCTCCATAAAGCCCAGTCATATTGGTCAAGATATCAGTAATGAAACTCTCCAAAACAATTTAGATAAACTGCTTCTTAAAGCAGAGGAAACTAATAATTTTTTACGAATAGATATGGAAAGCTCTACTGTAACCGATAATACCATTTCATTATATAAAAACTGTCGCAGAAAATATAAACATGTAGGAACCGTCTTTCAAGCATACCTCTATCGTACCCAGGCAGATTTAGAGCAGCTCTCTCAAAATGGTAGTTTTAATTTCCGTTTGTGTAAAGGAATTTACAAAGAACCAGCCGCCATCGCCATTCAGAGACGGCGGAAGATAAACAACAATTTTCTGAAGCTTTTACGCTTTGCATTTGAAAAGGGGATTTATGTTGGCATAGCCACCCATGATTTAGGGCTTTTAAAATCAGCCTACACCCTCATTAGCGAACTTAATGTATCTACTGATAAATTTGAGTTTCAGGTTTTATATGGTGTTCCCATGTCTGGATGGCTGGAAAAACACTTAAAGAATAACTTTAAGGTACGAGTGTATATACCTTTTGGTGTTGACTGGCACGCCTATTCTATTCGCCGCCTAAAAGAAAACCCAAATATTGCCGGCTACATTTTGAAAGATTTATTTAGGAGATAATTAAAATAGAAAAGGGGATTCTGTTTTCAGAATCCCCTTTTCGGAGAAAAACAATAAACCATGTTAAGTTTATCGTTTTGGGCTAATTGTTTTTTAATTTCTCAGGGGTTTACCCTTTTTCAGCATATATTCAATGCGGTCAATTGACTTTTGTTCCCCAGCCAGCGAAATAAATACTTCCCGTTCAATATCCAGTAAATATTGTTCATCTACTGCGGTAAAAGGCCCGCCCTTATCACCACCGGTGAGCACATGCCCAAGCTTTTTGCCAATGAGAGCATCATGTTCGCTGATCTTGCCAGATTTTACAAAACCTTTCAGCGTTCCCTCTAATACCAGACGGCCAGATTTACCGGGAAGTTTAAAAGTCTCCATTTCCGGAGGAGAATATCCTTCAGACATATCTATAACTTCCTGCTTAGCTTCTGCCAATACATGATCACGGTTTACCACAATCCTGTCTTCTTTTTGCAGGTAGCCTATTGCCTGAGCCTCTTTAGCGGAAGTTGCTACTTTAGCAAAGCCAATGGTCTCAAATGCTTTCTGAATAATGGGGAATGCTCCAGGCATGGCAGACTTGATTTTTTTACTTAAATTGGAAATCATTCTGAGATTACCACCGGCACCGGGGATAAGACCCACCCCCACTTCCACCAGGCCAATATAAGATTCACCGGCAGCCACAATTTTATCACAGGCGCCAATGACTTCAAATCCACCCCCCAGAACCAAGCCAAAAGGCGCAGCCACAACTGGGAAGGGAGCAAATCGTAACCCCTGCAGGATATTCTGCATGGTTTTGACCGTTTGCTCTAATTCATCCCAATCTTTTCGGTTTGCCGTATTCAATATCATATTCAAGTTTGCGCCGGCACAGAAATTAGCACCATCACCTGAAATAACCAGCCCTTTATAGCCATTATCTTCCACCCACTTCTGGGCCAGATATATGGTTTGCAAAATTGACCCGTCAATAGGGTTTAATTGGGCCTGTAATACCGAATGGAAATCTATACCAGCCACACCGTCTCCTAAATCTATGAGGGATGCTGACCAGTGATTTTCAATAAGACTGCCGTTATATTTGAAATTAGAGAATCGTAATTCTTTCTGCGAGGTGGGTATGGGAAGGTAATCTTTTTTGTTCACATCCCAATAACAGTTGAAACCTTCTAACCTGCTATAGAATGATGTATGCCCAGCATCCAACATTTCTGTAATCCATTGTGGAACTTTTTTATTCTCCCCTTTCATTCGTTCAATAGATTTAGTAACACCAATAGCATCCCAGGCTTCAAAGGGGCCAAGCTCCCAACCGAAGCCCCAGCGCATGGCTCTATCAATATTTACAATATCATCGGCAATTTCACCTAAGCAATTGGAAGCGTATAACAATGCCTTAGCCGTCACTTCCCACACAAATTCACCTGCAGGGTCATCTGAATACGCCAAGGCCTTCAGACGATCTTTTAATTGAACATTTTCTTTGGCTAAACGCACTCCTGCATAGCGTTTTTTGTTCTGAGGTGTATACTCCAATGTATTAAGATCAATAGAATGAATAACACCCTTATCAATTTTCTTATAGAACCCCTGTTTAGATTTTTGCCCCAGCCATTCATTGTCCACCATCTTTTGTAAATAATCCGGTATTTTGAACGTTTCCCGCTCTGGATCGTTGGTACATTTTTCATAGGCTGTATTTGCTACAAAGCACATGGTATCCAAGCCAACTACATCTGCAGTGCGGAAGGTGGCTGATTTCGGCCTGCCAATTAAGGAACCGGTTAAACCATCTACATCTTCAATGGATAATTTCTTCTTTCGGGCTTCTTCCAAGGTTACCATCATGCCATAGACACCTATGCGGTTGGCAATAAAATTGGGAGTATCTTTAGCATACACTACTCCCTTGCCAAGTGTCTCTTCAAGAAATACTGCCATGGGAGGAATTAAATCAGCATTGGTTTTTTCTGATGGAATTATTTCAACCAATTTCATATAACGTGGAGGATTGAAGAAATGAGTGATGAAAAAACGGCTGGCCATATCACTATCCATTCCATCAATCAGTTCCGCAATGGAGATGCCAGAAGTATTGGAGGTTATGACGGCGTCTTTTTTCAAATGGGGTTGTATTTTTTTATACAGATCCTGCTTCCAATCCAACCTTTCAGCGATTACCTCAATAACCCAGTCACATTCACAAATCTGATCAATATGTTCTTCATAGTTTAATGGAGTAATCATTTCCACTGTTTTAGGATTGTAGTAAGCACTGGGTTTTAATTTAGTGCTGGCCTCAACCCCTTTATTGGCAATTTCCTGCGATATATCAAATGCCAGAACTGGGATTTTAGCATTGGTTAAATGCGCAGCAATTTGGGCTCCCATCACTCCCGTTCCGAGTACGGCAACTTTTTCTATTTTAAAAATTTCTGACATGTAATATTCTCCTTAAATCAGATTTGCAGATTCACACTTTCTCTATTATGGTAGCAATTCCCTGCCCACTTCCTATACACATGGTTGCAAGACCCAGAGTGGAATCTTGTTGCTCCATAACGTTCATGAGGGTCACCAACAACCTCACCCCTGAACAGCCCAATGGATGGCCCAGAGCTATGGCACCCCCATTTAAATTTATTTTATCTATATCCCATCCACCTTTACGAATAACATAGAGCGACTGTGCTGCAAAGGCTTCATTCAATTCTATGGCATCAATATCGCTGAGCTGCAGCCCTGCTTTTGCCAGGGCCTTTTCTGTGGCAGGCAATGGTCCAGAACCCATACGCGTCCAATCCACACCGGCAACTGCCCTGGATTTAATCTTAAATTTTGGGCTGACTCCAAGCTCTTTTGCTTTATCTCCACCCATAATGATTGCTGCTGCTGCCCCAACAGAAATAGGGCTGGAAGTTGCAGCAGTAACGCTGCCATCAGCATCAAAAGCAGGGTCTAATGATTTAATTTTGTCAAGATCAGGAGTACGAGGCCCCTCATCTTTACTTACCTCTACTCCATTAACCTGGGCAGGAATAATTTCATTATCATATCTTCCAGCTTCAATAGCTGCTAAAGCTTTTTTATGAGAATTCACAGCAAAGGCTTCCTGGTCTTCCCGGGAAATATCTAAATCTTTGGCAAGAATTTCTGCCGTATCACCCATGCCGATATAAAATTCCTTTTCATATAAATCTGGGTGAAAACTGGGGTTAAATCCACCCATGGGAACAGAAAACATATCTTCAACTCCTGCGGCAATTCCTGCATCAATATCGCCTGCTAATACTGCCTGACTGAGCTGATGCACAGAGTCCATAGAGGATCCGCAAAAACGGTTCACCACTTTCGCACCCGATTCAATGGGAAGTTCAGCAAGAACTGAAATTGACCGTGCCATGAGCATGCCCTGTGGACCTTCGGGAAAGGCACAGCCCACCACTACATCTTCAATAACTTCAGATGGGATATTCGTATTTCTCTGCATTAACCCCTGAATTACCTGGGCTGACAAATCATCGGAACGAACACCAACCATCTGCCCATTTTTAGTACCAATAGGGCTCCGAGCTCCATCGATGATAAATGAATCAACTGACATTTAACTTCTCTCCTTAATTAAAATAATATTTATTATGGACATATAAAGTAGAAATAATGGCCTTTTGGTTTTCAATCCGATGAGGGCAATAACCGGTTCTAGATTGCCATTTATTAACAGTCTGCAAATTGCTCTGAAGTTTTTCACCTTTAAATAAATAGTTGATAATATCCATGCCATTTTTCACTGTATTTTCAAATTGATCTGCCACCGACAGCCTCACTACGTCCCGAGTATTGTCTTTATATTCCCCTGCATCCAAATTAACGTAGCGTTTAAATCCCGTATCCATAACTGCTAAGGCAATGACCATATTGGCAAAAGGTTCAATGATCCATTGCTCATTCTTAAAATCCTGCCCAAATTTCAATATTGATTCATGTAGACAGAATAGGGTAAAAGATCGGCAAAATTCAATAGCTCTGGTTTCATTAAGTAAAGGTTCGTCATCTGAAATATTAATCTCAGGAATCCAATTCTCCATTCGATGGTTAATGGTATCCCGTATAGGGATTTCTTCCAATATCGCTTTTTTCATTACAGTACCGCCAATAATTAGGCGATTGATCTCGTTGGTACCTTCAAAAATCCGATTGATACGCTCATCGCGGTACGCACAGGCCATAGGATATTCTTCAATAAACCCATTTCCACCTAAAACTTGAACCCCTTCATCTACTATATAAGCCAATGCTTCAGATCCAACTATTTTAGAAATTGAAGCTTCAATACCATGATCTTCAATGGTTTTCTGCACCGTTTCAAAATAATCTTCAGCAGACTTGTCAGCAGCAGCTAAAGTATGATCTATAGAGCCGGTTATCATGTAATTTATAGACTCCCCTTCCCATACCCTGGTAACCATATTGGCGAACTTGCGCTGGATCATTCCAAAATTTTTAATAGAACGATTAAACTGTTCACGTTCATTTGCATATTCAAGTGCGCCATTTAAAACGAATTTGGCACCTCCGGCTGTGGTTACTCCTAATTTATAGCGTCCTACATAGAGTACATTAAACGCAATGGGGCCACCATCACCCACTTTCCCCAATACATTTTCAACGGGGACTTTGCAATTTTCATAAAAGAGAGTTACTGTTGAAGACCCTTTTATGCCCATCTTCTTCTCTTCTTCACCAACCACCCATCCCTCACAGGTTTTATCTAAAATAAAAGCAGTATATTTACCATTCACCGAGGCAAAGGTAACCACCACCTCTGCCCATCCGCCATTGGTTACAAAAATCTTAGTACCGTTAAGTAGATAATGCGTTCCTTCATCATTTAATTCAGCGGTTGTGGCACCAGAGAGTGCATCAGAACCGGCACCGGACTCTGTGAGCGCATAACTGCCCATCCATTCACCTGAGGCCATTTTTGGGAGATATTTTGCTTTTTGGTCATGATTTCCATACCATACAATGGGTAGCATTGCAATTCCGGTATGGGCGCTGGCCGTAACTAAAATTGATGCATTTCTCCCTGAAGTAAGTGCATCCACAATGATACAGGAGGTGGTTTTATCTAAAGCTAATCCACCAAATTCTTCAGGCACATCTGTACTTAAGAAACCCAGTTCGCCCATTTCCTTAAAAATCTCTAAACTCAAATCCTTATTCAGAACATTCAAATCTTCCCGGACTTCTAATAAACGATTTTCTCCATATTCTCTTGCAGCCTGATCAAACATTTTATGATCTTCAGAAAATTGTTCGCGAGAAAAGACCTTTCCTTTATCTGCCGGCGTAACTAGAAAGGCGCCTCCCCTTCCATGAAGTTTATCATAATTAATATTTAATGTTTCCAAACTTAATTGGGGCTCATTATTGCTGGTTGACTCTAATACATCAGTTTTACTCATATTTTCCTCCTATGAGATTTTCAATCCCGTTAAAATTAGTTCGATAGATTGCTGGATATAATCGTTCGCATTTATTTTTTTATCATTAAAGATGCAAAACCAATTGATGCCCTGAAATACTGAAAGAATATAAATGGCAGTAATCCGTGTATCTACTTTAATAAATTCTTTTTCGCGAATCCCTTTATTGATGACTAATTCAAATAAATTTATAATTTTCTCATATAATTCCTGAGAGCGATTGCGAATTTCATCATCCTGATTTGCTAATGCCCAAAATTCAACTTCTGCCTGAAAAACATAGCTACGGGACTTAAATACTTTATTGATTTCATTGGCAAAATCACGAAGGGTATCCGTAGCCGATCTCTCCTTTCCATTACGGCTATAAAAATCTGGGAAAGTCTGGGTTTCCCAATGTCCAATGAGGGCCAAAAAGATTTCCTTTTTGCCTTCATAGTGATGGTAAATAGCACCCTTACTTAACCCCGCTTCATTTACAATATCATCCATTCGTGTTTTTGAAAAGCCTTTTCGCGTAATGACCTTCATTGCCGCGTCCATAATCTGCGACTTTCGTTCTTCTTTAGGTAGATTTTCTGACATAATATAGACCGACCGGTCGGTCTATATTAAGATGTAAGGATAATGGATTGCAAGGGGTTATTTGCTGT
>Ga0208278_1000033_pt1 | contig 60938 bp, 49 predicted proteins | sample ETN01SmetaG_FD_185794 | JGI IMG/M metagenome (GOLD analysis project Ga0208278, IMG submission 185794) | Marine microbial and viral communities from oxygen minimum zone, Eastern Pacific Ocean - ETNP2014F12-01SV259 (SPAdes) (version 2) | ecosystem: Environmental > Aquatic > Marine > Oceanic ...
CATCTGGTTTTGGGCGGTACCTGCCAGCAAGGCAGATTGATCAACCTCGCCCAGGTTTATCGATCCAGATTTAAGATCAAAGTAAAGATCATCCGCCGGCAAAGTGCCATTATCGGTGTCACCACCAGCGGTGGTTATGGTCATGTGGTACGCAAGAGCTTGGCGTTTGCCTATGTGAATTCAGGTTATGAATCAGCGGGCGCCACCTTTGATGTGCGAATACTGGGTGAGCGACGAAAAGCTACGGTGTTGGCAGAGGCTGCCTGGGATTCGACCAACGAGCGCCTCAAGAATTAGTAATCGTACCAACTCGCTAACAGGCACCGAAGTCTGCCAGTGTCCGGGTACGGCATTGGCCAGCGGCAAGAGTTTGGCGGGTATTCCTGCGGCTAACTGCCATGATAACAACAAGAGGGTGTGCGCCGTGCCGCCAGGCCCTCAGTTTTTGAGTATGTGTCGGGTCAATTACTCGTGCAGACCCCAGCCCCAGTCAAATTCCTCGACGACCTGGATAAGGTCTGTCTGCGAAACGATGCCTACCGGCGTGCCTTTAGCTTCGACCACCAGTCGGCGCACGTCATATTCGCGCAAGGCCTCGGCGATCAACGGCAGCGGTGCATCGGCCGGTATGCTGTAGAGATTGCGGTTGGCAATCTGCCCGACCGTGGTATCGCTGATGGATGCATTGGCGCCAAGCACCTTAGTCACCACATCACGTTGAGTGACGATGCCCCATTGCCCGTTTTCGTCTGGCTCGATCATGATCGAACGCATGCCTAACTCCCGCATGCGTTGCATGGCATCCGAAACACTGGTGTCAGAGGAGATACTCTTAAGGGGGGACATGATGCCGGCTGCTGTGGAGGGCTGGCGGCCGGAATCCTTCATCGCCGCCATGGGGTCACTGATGCGCTTGGCTTCGCGGGTTTCACGTTCCTCTTTGAGGGTTTCGCGCCGCTCTTGTTCGTAGCGGGCCAGGTCTTCTGCGCTGCCCGTAATGCGCGCAATCAAGGCATCGGCAAAAGTGCTGGTCGACACCGTGTGGGCATTGTCCATCAGTCGGGCAAAGTCGTAAGTGACGAATTTTTCCTGAATGACTTTGGGATAGGCGGCGTTGATCAGGTCAGCGGCCTCGCGCCAGCCCATGTACTCGAGCATCATGACCCCGGAGAAGATCAGCGATGAAGGATTGACCTTATCCTGATTAGCGTACTTGGGCGCGGTACCGTGGGTAGCCTCAAAAACCGCCACGTGGTCGGCTGTGTTGGCCCCCGGGGCAATGCCCATCCCACCAACTTCAGCGGCCGCAGCGTCAGACAGGTAATCGCCATTGAGGTTCATGGTCGCAATCACATCAAATTCAGCAGGCCGTAACTGTAATAGCTGGAAGATGATGTCGGCGATACGATCCTTGATAATGACTTTTCCGGCTGGAACCTTCCCACCGTACACGGCGTAGAGTTCCTCTTCGGTTACCACCTGATCACCGAATTCCTCCTTGGCGAGTTCATAACCCCAATTGCGAAACGCACCTTCGGTAAACTTCATGATGTTGCCTTTGTGCACCAGCGTCACACTTTCGCGCTGATGATCAATGGCGTATTGGATAGCTTTTCGAATCAAACGCTTGGAGCCAAACGGGCTGATGGGCTTGATACCAAGGCCGGCATCTTCAAAAAAACTGGCACCCATCTCCTTACGCAGGAATCGAGCGAGACGGATATTGTCTTCGGTGCCACTCTCGTACTCGATGCCGGCGTAGACGTCTTCGGTGTTCTCGCGGAAGATAACAATGTCTACTTTCTCGGGCTCACGCAGCGGTGAGGGCACGCCAGTGTAGTAGCGCACCGGGCGCACACAGGCATACAGATCGAGTTCCTGGCGTAGCGAGACATTCAGCGAGCGAAAACCACCGCCCACCGGGGTGGTCAGCGGCCCCTTAATAGCGACCACCAGTTGTTTTATTGCGTCCAGGGTTTCTTCAGGAAAGTAGTTACCCTGGTACAGGGAGCCGGCTTTTTCCCCAAGGTAGAGTTCACACCAGTGAATCTTGCGCTTGCCGCCGTAAGCTTTATCCACGGCGCCATCGAGCACCCGGAGCATGGCGCGGGTGATGTCGGGCCCAATTCCATCGCCCTCCACGTAGCCCACGATAGGCTGGTCTGGCACATTAATGCGCCCTTCACTCACAGTAATTTTCTCGCCGCCCTCTGGCAGACGGATATGCTGGTAACTCATCGAACGGCTCCTCTGGTAGATTCCCTGTCTTTGACCCGCTAGTTGCCGTCTGGCCCGATGGCGGGTTCTTTGTAACTGCGGCAAAAAAGTACCGCGTAACCCGACATTTTAACACCGTGCTGTTGCCGAACCGGCTCGCAGCAGTCGGATGTGATCCAGGTCAAGTTCTCGCCGGGCAATGTCTCAAGGGAAACGAGTTCATGTCAGTACCAGGTATGGTTGCGGCCGGTCATCAACTCACGGCAAATGCTGCACAAGAAGTGCTGCGTGCCGGAGGCAATGCGTTCGACGCGGTGATCGCTGGCTTTTTCACCTCTTGTGTTAGCGAGCCGGTACTCGCCTCACTGGGCGGTGGTGGTTTTCTACTGGGGATACCAACAGGCACCCGACCGTTCGTGCTGGATTGTTTCACCCAGACACCCGGTCAGGCTCCGATCGGATCGGGCGCCGACATCGAGCAGGTCACGGTCGATTTCGGCAGCACCACCCAGGACTTTCACATCGGTTTTGGCACCGTTGCTGTGCCGGGTATCGTACGCGGCATGTTCGAGGTGCAGAAGGTTCATGGCAGTTTGCCCATGACCGAACTCGTTGCCCAGGCGGTCGCGCTGGCCCGCCAAGGCGTGATCATCAGTGAGGAACAAGCGCACATCTTCACGCTGGTCGAGCCAATCTTCATAAGCCGCGCCTCAGGCCGGGCAGTGTTCGAAAGTACCCGGGTGCCCGGCCGGGTGTGCCAGGCGGGTGAAGTGCTGCAAATGCCGGCGCTGGCAGACTTGTTCGAGGCGCTTGCGATCGAGGGTGAGGGTTTGTTCTACCGCGGCGAGGTAGCAAGGGATATCGCCGATCTCTGTCAGGGTGTGAGCGGCCTGGGCTACGACGACCTTGAGCACTATCAGTGTGTCTACCGCGTTCCGCTCAAACACCACTTCATGGGCGCCGAGGTCCTGACTAATCCGCCGCCATCGGCGGGCGGTTCGCTCATCGTTTTTTCGCTGGCGCTGCTTGACAAAGTCAGTGGCGGACAATTTGGGACTGCAGAGCACGTGGTGCGATTCGCCGAGATAATGGATCTTACCGACGTGGCACGCCTGCGGGCGACGCCGGATGCGAACCAGCCTTGGCCGGACCTCGAGATCCTGCTGGACCCGAACAACGTCAAGGCGTTTCGCACTGACTTGCGTGAGCGCCTGCAGGTGAGTCGCGGTACCACGCACTTGAGTGTTATCGATGCTGCCGGTAACGCAGCCGCCTTATCGATCAGCAATGGTGAGGGCTGCGGCGAGATTGTCCCGGGCTGTGGACTGATGCTGAACAACATGCTCGGCGAGGCTGACCTTAACCCCCACGGCATCGGGCATTATCCCCCAGGGGAGCGTATGAGTTCGATGATGGCGCCAACTATGGCCCGGCTGGCGGACGGCACCCTACTGGCAACCGGCTCGGGTGGCTCCCGGCGGATTCGCACTGCCATCTTGCAGCTTCTGACCAACGTAATCGGTTATGAAATGGATCTCGAGAGTGCCATCCGGGCGCCACGAGTGCATGTCGAAGACGGTGTGCTGTGTATAGAGGATGGCTTTGCTGACGCAGTGGTGGAGGTGGTGGCACAGCGTTACCCGGGTTTCAAGCGCTGGCCGGACCGGGCATTTTTCTTTGGCGGCACTCACTCGGTGATCGCCCGCGATGATGAGCTACACGGGTGCGGTGACCCGCGTCGCGGCGGTGCATGCGTGTGAGTAGAGCTGATTTACCGATGAGCGAAACAGCCAGTGAACCCGTGTGGACTCGCGAGCGCATGGTTACTCTCATTGCGTTAATCGGCTGCTTGTCGATTTACGGGCTTACCCTCACTCTGTTTACACCCTTGTTGTCGCTGATCCTGGAGGGGCAAGGGCACAGCAGCACCCTGATCGGGGCGCTGGCTATGGCGGCGCCAGCGGGTGTCATCGTCGGCTCTTTTTTGGTACCGCGTGTGCTACGGCACGTAGAGGGCCGGAGCTTGTTGTTTGCCGGCGTCTTCATCGAGATTGCGCTGATCTTTCTGCTCATGAGTATTCACTCCCTGCCAGCCTGGTTTTTGATTCGTTTTCTCGGCGGGTTGACCGGTGCCGTGCTGTTTGTGGTGACCGAGACCTGGATGCTCGAGATTACCCCCAATTCTTCTCGTGGCCGGGTGATGGGGCTATACAACACCGTGCTGTCGCTGAGCTTCGCACTGGGGCCGCTACTGCTGGCGGTGACCGGCACCCAGGGCAAACTGCCGTTTGTCACTGGCATAGTTGTGATGAGTTTTGCTGGGTTGCCACTGTTGGCAACGGGCCGCTACTACCCGAGTTCCACCGACCAGCCCACTTTTGGGATCATCAGTTTCGTGCGTGTGGCCCCGTTGCTGGCGTTGGCTTGCTTCGTGGTAGCGTTCAAGGATCTTGCCGGTACCAGTTTGTTGCCAGTTTACAGCGTGCGCGTGGGCTTGAATGAATCGAGCGCCGTTCTGATGCTGTTTTTTGCCGCTGCCGGCGGCGCTCTGCTGCAGTTACCTATTGGTTGGTTGGCAGATCGTGTTGACCGGCGCGCTGTATTGATTGGCTGCGCTTTGGCGGGTCTAGCCGGCAGCGTGATCTGGCCGTTTGTGATGCATCTGCCGGCTCTATTGTGGTTGACGCTGTTTTTTTGGTGGGGCCTTTTTGCCGGGGTCTATACTGTGGCCATGACGTTGGCTGGGCAATGGTTTCGTGGTATCGAACTTGCGACCGCCATGGCAGCATTCGGTGTGTTCTGGGGCTTGGGGGCTTTCACTGGACCGCTCGTCGGCGGCATCGGCATGGACCTGTGGAACCCCCATGGGTTGCCGCTGGTGCTGTTGGTCGCGGCAGCAGGTTTCGTGGTGATGAGCCTGGTGCCGGGCAACTATCGGCTGCGGTCATCCACTGGCCGGCGTTAAGGTTCTCTGGCGTGCCTGCAACCTGCGGAACGTTCGGTTGATGGCCCGAATTTTGGCAAGCCCTAAAACCGAACTTACCGGACTGCTTGCGCTGGGATTGCCGATCATCCTGACGCAACTCATGCAGATCGGTAACAACACGGTTGCCATCGTCATGATGGGGCGGGTAGGCTCGCGCGAGATGGCGGCGATAGGTCTGGGTGGGGCGTTCATGATCTTCGTCTACCTGTTGTGCCTGGGAATCATGACATCGCTGTCGCCGACCATTGCGCAACACTTTGGTGCCGGCCGCGAGCGTGACATCCGTCGTTTCTTCCAGCAGGGTCTGTGGATGGCCCTCGGCGTAAGTGTGATGGCTTTTTTCTTGTTGCGTGAAATGGGCCACATCATGCTCTGGATGTCGGTGGACCCCGAGGTGATCCCGTTGGTGCAGGACTATCTCGATATCGTCTCCTGGTCCATGCCCGCGGTTTGTTACTACCTGGCTTTGCGCTTTGTGTGCGAAGGTATCGGCCACTCGCAGCCGATGATGATAGTCAGCCTGTTGACGCTGCCTGTGGCGTTGGTTGGTAACTGGGCCCTGATCTTCGGCCACTTGGGCTTTCCGGCTCTGGGGGTACGTGGTGCGGCCTGGAACCTGGTGCTGGTCATGGTGCTGAATACCCTCGGCCTGTTGCTGTATCTCGCGTTGTCGCGCCGCTACCGCAGCCGGCATTTATTTGCTTCGTTTGCACTGCCCGGCGCCGAGATCTGGACTCTGCTCAAGTTGGGGTTGCCGATTGCTGGAACTCTGGTACTCGACTCGGGCTTTTTCAGCATGATCGCCCTGTTGATGGGGCAACTCGGCCATGTCGCACTCGCGGCTCATCAGGCCGCCATTAACTACGTCACAGTGGTCTTCATGATCCCGGTGGGTTTGTCCAGTGCGACCATGGCCCGGGTTGGTCAGTCCATCGGACGGGGCGATCAGCGCCAGGCCAGGCGGCGGGGATTGCTCGGCATTGGGGTCGGTGTCACACTGGTGCTGCCGTCGGTGTTACTGGCCCTCATTTTGCCGGGTTCGATCGTCGCCCTGTATACCCATGATGTAAGCGTCACTCTAGTGGCAGTGACGTTGTTGACAGTTGCCGGGCTGTTCCAGCTGTTCGATGCTGTTTTCATCACGGCCCAGGGTGCACTGCGGGGCCTCAAAGACGTCACTGGACCGCTGTGGATATCGCTGTTGTGCTACTGGCTGTGTGGTCTGCCGATCGCCTGGTTTCTGGGTATTCAGCAAGGGCTGGGGCCGATCGGCCTGTGGTATGGCATGGCGCTGGGCCTCGGCCTGACGGCACTGTTGCTGGGTTTGCGTTTCCATACAAAGTCTGCAAGGCTCGTGACGGAACATGCCAAGGCCGCTTGAATTACCCGCTGACTGGTTGCCGGTCGCCACGCTGCGCACAGGTGGCGGTACCCGACCGCGCGTCCAGCGCCTGACAACCCCGGCTGGTGAGGTCATAGTCAAGGACTATGCAGGCGCCGATGCTCTTTTCGCCAGTCTGCTTGGGCCACTGTTGGCAGCGCGCGAGGCCCGCGCACTGAAGCGGCTAGCGGCTGTGCAGGGCGTACCGAATCTGATCGAGCGGCGTGGGCGCCGGGCGCTGGTCATGCAGTGGTTGCCGGCAGAGCCGTTCAAGTATGTCGACCGCGATGAGGCATTCTGGGCGCAGTTTTTCGAGGTGCTTGCAGTTCGCGTTAGCCAGATGCACTGCGCTGGAGTTGCTCACTGTGACCTGCGTAGCCTCAACAACGTACTGGTGAGTCTTGACCAGGAGCCTTGTTTGGTCGATTTCGCCGCTTGTGTGTTTGTCCCCGGGCGCTGGAACTTGCCCTGGCGCGGAGTCTTCGCCCGCTTCTGCCGGGCCGACCGTGAAGCGTTGGTCAAACTCAAGCACCGGGTAGCGCCGGCCTTGGTCTCGGCGGAAGAAAAAGTGCTGCTGGCGCACCGGGGACTGCTGGCCCGCGGCGCACGCCGGTTGGGCCAGGGAATGCGCTGGCTCAGCCGGGCGCTGTTGACTCGCTAAAGGTGTGCTCGATGATGCCGCCACCCAGTACTTGTTCAGCATCGTACAGCACCAGGGACTGACCCGGGGTGGGCGCTCTTTGCGGTTGCTCGAACAACACCTCGACTCGGCCATCTGCCTTGAGTTGCACGCTGCAGGGCTGGTCGATCTGCCGGTAACGGGCCTTAGCCTGGCACTTCAGTGGCCAGCCATTGGGAACGCCGTTTATCCAGTGGATCGCCTGGACCACAACCGATGGTTTCATTAGCGCCGGGTGGTCGTGTCCCTGCACTACGATCAGAACGTTTTCGCCCATGTTCTTGCTGGCCACATACCAGGCTTCGCCCGCTCCGCCGATAGCGAGGCCATGACGCTGGCCCAGCGTGTAGAACCACAAGCCCTGGTGCTCACCCACGATCTCACCGTCCAGGTTGTGAATCTCCCCGGGTGCCGGGGGCAGGTAGCGGGCCAGGAAGTCGGCAAACCGCCGTTCACCAATAAAGCAAATGCCAGTGCTGTCCTTGCGTGCAGCGTTGGGCAGACCTAGCGTCGCGGCCTGTTCCCGCACCCGTGACTTGTGGAAGTCTCCCAGTGGAAACAGGCTTGCTTGGAGCGCCGATTGGTTCAGCGCATAGAGGAAATAAGACTGGTCCTTGTCCTGGTCCACGCCCTTAAGCAGGTGGTACCTGCCTGCCTCTTGGCTGATCCTGGCGTAGTGCCCAGTGGCGATCTGCTTGGCACCGAGGCGGCCGGCATATTCCAGGAACTCGCGGAACTTGATCTCGCGGTTACACAGCACATCCGGGTTGGGCGTACGTCCAGCCTGGTACTCGCGCAGGAAAATGGAGAATACCCGCTCCCAGTACTCGTGTGAGAAGTTGACTGTACGCAGTGGAATCTCCAACTTCTCGCAGACATCGCGCGCCATGGCGAGATCTTCCCGGGCAGCGCAGTACTCCTCGTCGTCGTCCTCTTCCCAGTTCTTCATAAAAAGGCCGACGACTTCCCAGCCCTCGTTTTGCAGCCGCCAGGCGGCAACGGCAGAGTCGACGCCGCCCGAAAGTCCCACCACGACCCGGCCATGCGCTTTCATGGATATGCGGGGCTGCCGTCCATCCGGGCGGCACGGATGCTCAATCAGCTGGTTGGAAAAACAGGGTCCTGGCATGGCGCATGTCTTGCCACTCGGTGCTCGCCTCCACGAAAGGCAACATGCCGTTGTCCTGGAACCAACTGTCGATCACGAAACGCTCGCCGCTCGGGACCTCCTCTATCTGGGCCGCCCAGTGGGCATCGAAACCACCCCGTCGGTAGGCACGTCCGACGACCCGGTGCCAATGCAAGTGGCCATGCTGCTGGAACGCGATCAGGTAGCCGGTGGTATTGAGGGACTCGTCGATGCAGTCAAGCTGGCCCGGGAACTCGGGCCGTTTTTCCAGGTTCAGCCCCTTGTCACGGTGGGTCGGGGTGTGGCGTCCGACCACCTCCTCCATCCAGCCGATCGCCTGGCGGATCTGCTGTCGCTCGACGGCGGCATCAGGGGCCGCGGGCTGGAACCAGTCGACCACGCTGCGCCATTCGGCCGGGGTGAGGTGAATTACTTGCCGGGTCTTGCAGTTGAAATCGTAGCAAACGTTCACTTTCTGCGCCCAGGCCGGTGCAAAAAGGGCAAGCGCACACAGGGCGAGCAGCACCTGCTGGACGAGTCGATGGGGTTTGCTGGGTGTTCTCACGGTATGGTTGATGTCCACGAAAAAGTCTCCCGACACAGTATAAACCAGGGTAAGGTGCTGCCCGGCTAGCCTGCCCCTTAGCCGTTGACTGTACTGTCGAGCCCTCCCGAGAAGCCCGGCGCCATCATCTCCAGAAACTGGCGCGCCGGTGGTGACAGGTACTTGCGCTTGCGTAGCACCACGCCGTAACTGCGGTCGGGGAAGAATCGTTCAAGTGATATGCGCTTGATATTTTCTTTCCCGGTCAAACAAATATCAGTAACGATGGAGATACCAAGGCTTAACTCCACGTATTTTTTGATTACCTCCCAGCCGCCGGCCTCGAGGTTGACCGTGTAATTGACGTTGTGTTGGCGAAAGATCATTTCGACGATACGCCAGGTGGCAAGATGCCGTGGTGGCAGGATGAGGCCGAAGGGGCTGATGTCTTCCAACTTGATGCGGTTGGAACGCTTGCCAGCGAGCGGGTGCTCAAGTGGCGTGATCAAGACTGTCTTGAAATCAAAAATAGGCCGGTAACTGACGTCTTCGGGTACGTCCAGCATGGAACCTACGGCGAAGTCGGCCTCATCTGCTCGCAGCATTGCCATGCCGTCGCGGCCGGTGACGTTGTGCAGCTTGATCCGTACCCCGGGGTAGGCGGTGGCAAAGCGTTTGATATGCTCGGGTAGCAGGTAGAGGATGGTGGACTCGCCTGCGGCGATGTTGATCTCGCCCGAGTTGGTCTCGCCCAGTTCGCTGGAGAAGGCCTCAGCGATGTTGTCGATGCCCTGCACCAGAGGCTGAGCGAGCTCCAGCAGCGCCTCGCCCTGGGTGGTGAGGCGGATGCTGGGCCCGCGGCGTTCGAATAGTTCAGTAGCGAGTTCCCGTTCCAGCGCTTGGATTTGTAAAGAGACCGAGGGCTGGCTCAGAAAGAGCTGTTCTGCGGCCCGCGAGATACTGCCAAGGCGGGCCGCATGACAGAAGGCGCGCAGCTGCTTGAGACGGTTCTGCTTGTAGTAGGGGGGGTTCGCCATGGACTGGGTCCGGTTCGAGCGGCTGGGTTGCCGGCGGCCATTATGATTGGGTAACATAATACTTATTATTGAAATAATTGTTTTGTCAAATATATAACTGTCCCAGACAATGTCCTGGCTGGTCAGGCCAATTGCTGATTAAGGCGGGTTATTTAAGACAAACAGCGTTATTTAAGACAAACAGCTCAGTTGTGCGGCGCAGCATGAGCGTTCTTGCACTGGGCACAATGACACTCCACAGGGTAAGAGTAATGATCAACCGATTCGAGAGCGTCGAGACACTGACCGCAGACTGGGCGGACAATCCGCGCTGGCAGGGCGTGTGTCGTGACTACAGCGCCAGCGACGTGACCCGCCTACGCGGGTCGGTGCAGGTCGAGCACACCCTGGCCGGCCTCGGGGCTGAGAAACTGTGGCGGCGCCTGAACACCGAGGATTACGTGCCCACCCTGGGTGCGCTCACTGGCGGCCAGGCCCTGCAACAGGTCAAGGCTGGCGCCAAGGCCATTTACCTCTCCGGCTGGCAGGTCGCCGCCGATGCCAACGTCGCTGGCACCATGTATCCGGACCAGTCGCTCTATCCGGTCAACTCTGTGCCGGAGGTGGTCAGTCGCATCAACAACACCTTCAGACGGGCCGATGAAATCCAGCACGCGTCTGGCAAGGGCGATATCGACTATTTTGCCCCGATCGTGGCCGATGCTGAAGCCGGTTTCGGCGGTGTGCTCAACGCTTTTGAACTGATGAAGAGCTTGATCGAGGCAGGCGCTGCCGGCGTGCATTTCGAGGACCAGCTCGCATCGGTGAAAAAATGCGGCCACATGGGCGGCAAGGTGCTAGTGCCCACGCAGGAAGCGGTACAGAAACTGGTGGCAGCGCGCCTCGCAGCGGACGTCTGCGGTGTGCCCACGGTACTGCTAGCACGGACCGATGCCAACGCCGCGGCATTGCTGACTTCGGATATCGACCAGCGTGACCAGGCGTTCGTGACCGGGGAGCGCACCGCGGAAGGCTTTTTCGTAACCCGCGCCGGCCTCGACCAGGCGATTGCTCGGGGACTCGCCTACGCGCCGTATGCCGATCTCATCTGGTGCGAAACTGCGGTGCCGGATCTTGCCGAAGCGCAGCGTTTTGCCGAGGCGATCCGCAGTGAATTTCCTGACCAGTTGTTGGCCTACAACTGCTCACCATCGTTCAACTGGAAGAAGAATCTCGATGATGACACCATCGCGAAGTTCCAGCACGAACTCGGAGCGATGGGCTACAAGTACCAGTTCATCACCCTCGCCGGTATCCACAATATGTGGTACCACATGTTCGACCTGACCCAGGAGTACATGCGCAGGGGCATGACTGCCTACGTCGAGATGGTGCAGGAGAAGGAGTTCGCGGCGGCAGATCGTGGCTACACTTTTGCCAGCCATCAGGCTGAAGTGGGAGCGGGCTATTTCGACGACGTGACTACTGTGATCCAGGGTGGCCAGTCCTCGGTGACCGCGCTGGCCGGCTCGACCGAAGAGGATCAATTCGCGACCGGCTGATTCGCTCTGCACCGGTTTGCTTGCCGGCTTGCCAAGAAGCACAAAACCAGACCAGCGACGGAATAACCCGTCGCTGGTTTTGTCCCAGACCCCGTAATCGCTGCATTCTTAGCCTCCCAGTGCTGTACACCTTGAGAAATGCGTGCCAGAAACCCTATTATCTGTACCAGGGCATGAGTTGGGGCACGCCCGATTGGTAACATGAGCGAACGCAGGGACATACAACGCACTGCCGGCACCTCGGTTGAGGAGGCCAAACCGCGCCTGAAAAAGCCGCGGCTTTTCCGGGTACTGCTAATTAACGACGACTACACTCCGATGGAGTTTGTGGTGGTCGTTCTACAGCGCTTCTTTCACCTGCAACACGAGCACGCCGTGCAGGTGATGCTGCAAGTGCACACCGAAGGTTCCGGCGTATGCGGCGTGTATACCGCCGAGATCGCCGAGACCCGCGTGCGCGAGGTACTCAATTTCTCCCGCGAGAACGAACATCCTCTACGCTGCACCATGGAGCCTGAGTAATGCTGTCAGTTGAACTTGAGGCCTCGCTCAACGGCGCCATTCAGAACGCCCGCGATCAGCACCACCAGTACATCACCGTCGAGCACCTGTTGGCCGCGTTGCTTGATAACCCACCGACGGTGAAAGCTATACACGCCTGCGGTGGTGACAGCGGGAATCTGCGCCTGCAACTGAGCACTTTTCTTGAGAACTACATACCGGTGCTGCCCGAGGATCACGACGTTGATCCACAGCCGGCGCTGGGGTTTCAGCGCGTTATCCAGCGAGCCATCCTGCACGTGCAGAGTTCGGGCAAGCGTGAGGTGACTGGTACCAATGTACTGATTGCGATGTTTGCCGAGAAGGATTCACATGCGGTCTATTTCCTGGGCGAGGAAGGTGTCTCCCGATTTGATCTTGTCAATTACGTTACCCATGGCATCAGCCGCGTCAGTAGCGATTCACCGGGGTTACCTTTACCGGAGGAATGCGAGGAGGATGAAGATGCCGAAAGCGACTATCAGAGTCCGCTCATGGCCTTCGCGGTCAACCTCAACGAGCAGGCCATGGCCGGCCGGATCGATCCGCTGATCGGCCGTGAGCGAGAGACTGAGCGTACGGTGCAGATCCTGTGCCGCCGGCTCAAGAACAACCCGCTGTTCGTTGGTGAAGCCGGGGTTGGCAAAACCGCGATCGCTGAAGGCCTCGCCCGCAAGATCGTCGAGGGCCAGGTGCCCGAGGTGCTGATTGACAGCACTATCTACGCACTGGACATGGGCGCGCTACTGGCCGGCACCAAGTACCGCGGTGATTTTGAGCAGCGGCTCAAAGCTGTGCTAGCGGAACTGGAGGAGACAGCGGGTTCAATTCTATTTATCGACGAGATTCACACCGTCATCGGCGCCGGTGCCGCCTCCGGCGGTGCCATGGATGCATCAAACCTGCTCAAGCCTATGTTGGCCGCGGGCGAAATCAAGTGTATCGGTTCCACCACCTACCAGGAATACCGCGGTATCTTCGAGAAGGATCGCGCGCTCTCAAGGCGCTTCCAGAAGGTCGACATTACAGAGCCCAGCGTGGAGGAGACAGTGGAGATTCTGCGCGGTCTGAAATCTCATTTCGAGGATCACCATGAAGTGCGTTACTTGGCGCCGGCATTGCGCAGCGCGGCCGAATTGGCGGCGCGCTACATCAATGATCGCTACCTGCCAGATAAGGCCATCGACGTGATCGACGAGGCTGGGGCCCAGAACCGCCTCGTGCCAGCCTCGAAGCGCAAAAAGACCGTGGGTGTGGCCGACGTCGAGAAGGTGGTCTCGAAGATGGCGCGGATTCCACCGAAAACTGTCAGCACTTCGGACAAGAACGCCCTGCAAAGCTTAGGCGCGGACCTGGAGCGGGTGGTGTTCGGCCAGGACCAGGCCATCGGTGCGCTGGTGAGTGCGATCAAACTCTCCCGCTCCGGCCTCGGCGACCCGGACCGGCCGATCTCGACTTTTCTTTTTTCGGGCCCGACCGGGGTTGGCAAGACAGAAGTCACCCGGCAGTTGGCGATGACGCTCGGCATTGAGTTGGTGCGGTTTGACATGTCTGAGTACATGGAGCGTCACACCGTTTCCCGGCTGATCGGTGCGCCGCCGGGATATGTCGGCTTCGACCAGGGCGGGCTCTTGACTGAGGCCATCACCCGCAATCCCCATGCGGTGCTGCTGCTGGACGAGATCGAAAAAGCCCATCCGGACGTCTTTAACCTGCTGCTACAGGTGATGGACTACGGCACCCTGACCGACAACAATGGTCGCAAGGCGGACTTTCGCAACGTGATCATTGTCATGACTACAAACGCTGGTGCCACACAGATGGCCCGTGGCTCGGTCGGCTTTATCACCCAGGATCACAGCGGTGATGATGCCGAGGTCATTGATAAACTCTTCAGCCCGGAGTTTCGCAACCGCCTGGATTCCATCATCCGCTTCCAATCGCTGGATGAGGAGACCATCGGCCACGTGGTCGATAAGTTCATTCTTGAACTCGAAAGTCAACTGGCCGACAAACACGTGACCCTGGAGGTGGCTGTTACTGCCCGGCGCTGGCTTGCCCGCCACGGCCACGATGCCATCATGGGGGCCAGGCCCATGGCGCGCCTGATCCGTGAGCGCATCAATCAGGCGCTGGCTGACGAGTTGCTCTTCGGTAAACTGTCTGGCGGCGGCAGTGTACGGGTGTTTGCAAAAAACGACAAACTCGCTTTCGATATCGAAGCCGCCACCCGCCACTGAACCGATACTGAGCGAACAAGAGATAGGGGCGCATCCCTACAACTGACTTGCCACAGTCGAGCTGGCGCGCGGTGAGCCAGTACCACGAAAGAGCGGGGTTCAGGGTGTGATAGGTCTGCCGTCGAGGCGGGCCTGACCGTGCTGCAGGGCCAGGCGCCCCTGTGCGAACCAGGCGATGGCTTGCGGGTAGATCCGATATTCGATCTCGTGCACGCGCTGGGCGAGGGTCTCGGCTGTGTCGTTCGCCAGCACCGGTACGCGGCCCTGGATGATGATCGGGCCTGCATCGAGTTCTGGCGTGACGAAGTGCACGGTGGCACCGTGCTGATCTTTGCCGTCGGCCAGTGCCCGTGCATGGGTGTCAAGGCCTGGGTAATCCGGCAGCAGTGACGGGTGGATATTTAGCATGCGGCCTGTGTAATGGGTGGCGAAGTTCTCTCCCAGGATGCGCATGAAGCCCGCCAGCACCACCAGGTCTGGCACAAAGGTGTCGACCAGATTTTGCAACTCTGCGTCGAACGCTGCTCGCCCGGCGAAGTCGCGGTGATCGAGCACCTGCGCGGGTATACTGGCGGCGCGGGCACGGTTGAGCCCATAGGCTTGTGACTGGTTGCTGATTACAGCCACAACCTGCGCCGGCACGGCATCGTTATGGCAGGCGTCGATGATGGCCTGCAGGTTGGTGCCGCTGCCGCTGATAAGCACTACCAGGCGACAGGGGCAAAGCGCCTTAATCAATGACTACGCCCCGCTCGCCGCAGGTTACTGTGCCTAGGTCGAAGACAGTCTCACCGTATTCTTCCAGGATTTCTCGTGCGTGGTTGACATTAGCTGGGTCCGTGACCAGGACCAGGCCAATGCCGCAATTAAAGGTGCGCGCCATCTCCTCAGCTGTGATACTGCCTTGCGATTGCAGCCAGTCAAAGACCGGCGGTGTAGGCCAACGGTCGCTGTCGATGTGCACCTCGAGCCCGCCCGGGATGACTCTGGCTATGTTGCCGGGCAGACCCCCGCCGGTGATGTGGGCGATGGCGCGAATCTCGACTTTTTCAAGCAATGGTAGAACGCTTTGTACATAAATGCGGGTTGGCGCCATCAGTGCATCAGCCAGGCTGATCTCACCAAGGAAGGCATCAAGTGTCGCGCTGCTGCGTTTGAGCACTGCGCGAATCAGCGAGTAGCCGTTGGCATGGGGGCCGCTCGAGGCGAGCCCTAACACGCGGTCGCCGGCCTGCACTGCATTGCCGTCTATGATCCGTTGTTTCTCTACTACTCCGACGCAGAAGCCCGCGAGGTCATACTCACCCGCGCCGTACATGCCGGGCATCTCCGCGGTTTCCCCGCCAATGAGGGCAGCCCCGGCGAGTTCGCAGCCTTTTGCGATGCCGCCAATGACGACCTGGGCCTGCTCGAGCGATAGCGCGTCGGTGGCAAAATAATCAAGGAAGAAAAGCGGCTCGGCACCGCACACCAGTACGTCGTTGACACACATGGCAACCAGGTCAATGCCGATGGTGTCGTGTCGGTTAAGGTCGAAGGCGAGTTTGAGTTTGGTGCCGACACCGTCTGTGCCTGAAACCAGTACTGGCTGGTGGTAGCGGTCCACCGGCAGTTCGAACAGGCCGCCAAAGCCACCGATGTTACCCAGGCACCCTGGACGGGTTGTGCGCGCGATCAGCGGCTTGATTCGCTCGACCAACATCTCACCTGTTTCGATGTCTACACCGGCATCCCGGTAGCTGAGCGGTGGATTGCTGGAACGGGTCACGGCTGGGGTTGCTGGGTAGGTGGCCGGGGGGCTTATGGTATCGTATGTTTGCACTCGGGCGGGTTTTGCGCTGCTGGTTGGATCCCAGTTGCAAGAGCCGGGACCCAGGGTCTCACCGGCAGCCGTTATCGCTGCATCCACCGTTTGGTAAATGCCGTTGCTGCAATCCATTCCCAACCTACTCACGCTGACGCGCATCGGTGCGGTGCCGGTGCTGATTCTGTTTCTACGGGAAGGACAGTATGCCCCGGCGCTGGCGGTGTTCCTGGCGGCCGGCATAACCGACGGGTTGGATGGCTGGATAGCCAAGCGTTTTGGTTGTGTCACGCGGCTGGGCACGGTTCTCGACCCCATTGCCGACAAGATGCTGATCGTTAGTACTTACCTCATGCTGGCGGTGCTGGGCGACATCCCGTTCTGGTTGCTGCTGTTGATCGGCTTCAGGGATATCATCATCGTTGGCGTCGCGCTGATCCTGCAAACGCTGCAGGGATCGATCCAGATACAGCCCAGCCCCATCAGTAAGGTGAATACCTTTCTGCAGATCTCCCTGGTGGTGATGGTGATGATTGAGCACATGGGCTGGCTCATCTTGCCGCTGGTTACAGAGAGTCTCCTGTGGCTGGTGGTTGCGACCACCCTGGTGAGCGGATTCCATTATATTTACTACTGGTTTATCCGTGAGGGCGGGCCCGGCCAGGATCGTGGTGCGCGCCAAGAGCGCGCACCCGACAAACGCTCGTGACGGGCCAACTCAACCTGCCACTGCGCCTGGCCGACAGTGCCTCGTTCGAAAATTTCTTCCCCGCTGCCAACGGTGAGGCGCTGGCAGCGGTGAGTGCGATCACAGACAGTAGTGCGCGGCCACGGTCGCTGTACCTTTACGGTTCGCCGGCGAGCGGTAAATCACACCTACTGCACGCACTGTGCCGGGGCGCGACAGAACAGTCACAGTTGACGGTATTCGTACCGGCAGGGCTGGAATCGATTGAGCCAGAACTCGTCTCCCAGTTGAACCCATCCAGTATTGTCTGCGTGGATGATCTGGAGAATATTGCGGGGACCCGGGTGTGGGAGGAGGCGCTGCTCGAACTATATGAACGGGTGCAGGGCAGTACCGGGGCGCTGGTCGTTGCTGGCCGGCGGCCGCCGGGCGAAGCGGGGTTATTACTGCCGGACCTTGCTACCCGGCTCGCTGTAGGCGGAGTGTACTCGTTACATCCGTTGGCGGAGGCTGATATGGCTGACGCCATGCGTCTGCGCGCTCACCGCCGCGGGCTGGAGTTGTCAGACGCCGTGATCTCCTACCTGCTGCGCCGGGTACGTCGGGATAGTGCCACCGTATTCGCGATGCTCGATCATCTAGACGCGCAGGCTTTCTCACAGCAACGTCGATTGACGGTGCCGTTCGTGCGCGAGGTGGCCGCGGAACTGCTCGGTGATTGACAAGGTGTGATCGCTCCTAAGGTGCCAGTGCCACTGTGATCAGCGCCAACTGCCCAGGTTACAGCACGGGATTTCCCTGAGCGTTGATCGATGCCTTGCCCGAACTGAGCGATGTGATCTGTATCTCAGGGTAAGCTTTCGCTCAGAGAATCTCTAGCACGCGCTCTGGCGGCCGGCCAATGGTGGCCCGCTCACCCACGACCACGATGGGGCGCTGCAGCAGTAGCGGGTTTTCGATGATCGCGGACAGCAGCCGTGCACTGTCGGCCTCCGCTAGATTCAATTCCCGATAAATACTCTCTCCGGTGCGGATCATGTCGCTTAAGGGTCGGCGCAGTTGGCGCTGCAGATTCTGCAAAGCCGCTTTATCGGGCGGTTGTTTAAGGTATTCGATGATGCATGGTTCGTGCCCGCGCTCGCGCAGCAGGGCCAGCGTGGCTCGGGACTTGGAGCAGCGCGGATTGTGATAGATGACAACAGACAAAGCGTATATCTCCTTGGTTTTCTTGACAGAGGCAAAGGCCAGTGTTAGTTTTATAGGGGTAAACGTGGCCGTTAGAAGTGTGACTGAAGCGGCCTGATTCTATACGCAAACTCCTCACAGCGAGCGACCCGATGACAGACAACGCAACACCGATCCGCACCCTACTGGCTCTGATTGCCATGGCTGTTTTCGTCGGCGGATGTGCGACGGCGAAACCGACGGAAACCGAAGCCGGCACCGCCGTAGTGGCTACACCCGCTCCTGCGACCACTGCTGCCGAGACTTCCACTGCTACGGATTCCGGCAGCGGGGCGACCGAATCTGCAACTACTGCAGCAGGTTCCGGCAGTGGGGCGAGCGAACCCGCCGCAACAACCACCGCCGCCTTAGGTCCCTGGACCCAGTGGGTGGTGCACAATGGGGAACATCTCTGGGGTATCTCAGCCCACAGCGAAGTCTATGGTGACCCCTACCAGTGGCCGCTTCTTTTTAAGAAGAACCGCCATCAGATCGAAGATGCAGATCTCATCTATCCAGGCCAGGTTCTCCAGATCGAACGCGACCTCAGCGAGTACCAGATTCAGCAGGCCATAGATCACGCCAAGACCCGCGGCGCCTGGTCGCTGGGCGTAACCGAGGCGACCGATCTCCAGTACCTGGAGGCGACGGAGGGTAGTGACGCGTCCGGGGCCACTGCGGTGCAGGCACAGCAGATGATTGCCCAGGCATCGAGTGACCTGGATGCCGTTAAGGCTGCCGGTGGGGTATGGCGGCTGATTGACCCGGCTACCGGTGGCAGCGCAGTGGGTATTACCAAGTTGCTCAAGGTAGCCAAGAGCAAACTCGAGGCCGGTGAGATTAACGAGGCCTACCGGATTGCCGGCAGAGTCTCTGATGCGGCCCAACTTGGTTTGGTCCAGGTAGCTTCCGAGATAACCGCTGGCCCGATTTACAACTGACCACCCCGAGCAGTTGCAAGAAATGCAGTTGCAAGAAAAAGGGTGATCCTGGTCGAATTGCCCCATTCCGATAAGAAGCCACCAATAACCCCATCAAAACAAGGCCCCGCAAGGGGCCTTTTTTCAGGCGCGATCTTGCCCCTGATCCAAAGAGCTGACCCCAAGAGCCTGCAGAATCGCTGCCGGTATTGATCTCACGCAGGACACGGCGGACAAAACCGGTTAACTTACAGGCCTGTGGATTGACCCGGTCATTTGCGCTCCGGGCTATCGCATATCTTGATTTCTAGGACATACCGAACGTGTTGCCGAATCCATCCTTGCGCCGCAGTGCTTTTCTCCTGCTCCTATGCGCGCTGTTACCGGCGGTTGCTGGCCAAACCCGTGATCCGGCCAGCTACTTTTTCCAGGACAGTTTTAACGACCTGCAGGAGGAGGGTGAGATTGCCCGTGAGCAGGGAAAAGTCGGCGTGCTGGTCATGTTCGAAACCGACGACTGTCCGTGGTGTCGGCGGATGAAGGAGACGATACTGAACCAACCGCAAGTGCAGGATTATTTCCGAGCTCATTTTCAGGTGATCGCGCTTAATGCTGAGGGCGATGCGCTGGTGACTGACTTCGATGGTGAGGAGGTGCCCGAAACCGAGTTTGCCCTCAAGCACAACCGGGTGCGGGCAACACCAGTATTTGTCTTTTTTGATCCCGACGGCAAACTGCTGACTCGCTATACCGGTACCACCCGTGACCCGCAGGAATTCCTCTGGCTTGGCGAGTACGTGGTCGAGGCGCATTACCTGAACGAGCGGTTCTCGCGCTACAAGCGCAAACGCCGAGAAGGATCGTCTTGAAGTGAACTCCAGGTTTTGTTGTTGGGGTGCACCAGCGTGGCTCTCGGCGCCAGCCCGGGCGTGGGCCGCGGCGGCAGTGATGGTCATGCTCTGGCCAGTGCCGGCGCTGGCACAAGACCCCTCTACCATGGTCCGGCCGGCCCTGCCAGTGCCGCTCACCCTACTCGACGCGCTGACTTTTGCCGGCGAGTCTCACCCGCAACTGCGCGTGGCCGAGGCTGCGGTAGGTCTTGCCGAAATACACTTGCGCGAGGCGCAGGCCAGCTACGGAATCGATGTCACACTCGATTTGCAGCCGCGCGTTGCCAGCCGAGCCGCTTTGCGCGGCGCCAACTTTGAAAACGATAGCCGTTACGGAATCGTTGTGCGAAAGCGCTTGAGCGACTTTGGCCGCAGCACCAGCCGGCACAAGGCAGCCGCGACTGCGATGAAGGGTGAGGAGTTGGCATACCGGCTCGCACGTGACCAGCACGCAATTGAGGTGATGGAGCGCTTCTTCGCTGTCATCCTCGCCGATCTCAGGTATCAGGCTGATGACGAGAGCATGACCGTCAGTTTTTTTCGCTACAAGAGGCTGGCTGACCGGCAACAGCGTTTCGAGCAGTATTCGGAGCTCGAGGTGAAAGAGCGCGAGGCTGACTATCGCGAGGCCTTTGTGCGGCGGCTGCGTAGCGATCTCGACCGGCGCGAAACCCGCAACCGCCTAGCCCTAGCACTCGACCACCCCGACCAATTGTCTGGCGACCTCGAGATGCCAGATCTTGCCCCCTACAGCGGCCGTGAGATACCCGATTATCATGAACTGCTCGAGCAGGTGCTGGCTAAGGCGCCGGTACTGGCGGTGCTACACGAGCAGGTGGCCTCAGCGCGAGCGTCGCTTGCTGCTGCTGGCAAGCACAACACACCAGTGCTCAGCGCTGAGTTCCAGGCCCGCGACTACGCGCAGGAGATAGGCTCACGAGATCAGTATCGTGTCGACCTCAAAATGACCGTGCCGCTGATGGACGGCCGGCGTCTCGGTGCTACCCGTGTTGCCAGAGCCCGCAATCGGCTCTATCAGTTGCAGGCGCAATTGGCAGCGGCTGAATATCGGTTGCGCGATCATCTGCTCGAGATCGTGCACCAGCTTCAGATCAACCAGGCGGAACAGGCAGCCGCGTTTGCCCAGGAGGAGTTCCGCTCATACTACCAGGATCGTAGCCGAGCGCTTTACGAATTGGAACTGCGTTCGGATCTTGGCGACGCACAAGCCCATGTGGCCGAGACCATGTGGCGCTCGGCGCGGGTGGTGTTCGAACGGGCGCTGCTGTGGGCCGAACTAGACGCCCTGCTCGGTCGGCCGCTGGCATTGATTCAGGGGAGGCAACAGCAATGAAAAAGAGTATCAGGATGTTAGCGGGGGCGGCAGCGCTGGCAATGACCATGGTTGCAGCCGCCGATTCGCTACAGGGAAAGATCGAATGGAGTCGTCGGGTGGCCGTGAATACCGGAGTATCAGGCCAAGTCAGGGCGATCCATGTTACCCCGGGAGAGGCTGTAGTCGCTGGCCAGGTGTTGGTTGAACTAGATCCCGTTCTCTTTCAGATTCGGGTGCGCCAAGCCCGTAGCCAGGCGGCACTCTACGCCGCTGAGCTGGATGCGCAACAGGCTGATTTCGAGCGCGAACAGGCTCTTTTCGACGAGGGTTCGCTGTCTACGGTGCAACTGAAACTGGAACAGTTGAGCTTGAGCCGGGCGCTGGCCGCCCATACTTTTGCCGTGCTGGAACTGGAGCGCGCGCAGCATCGCCTCGACTTGACCCGCCTCAAGGCACCCTTCGATGCCTGGGTAATCGAGTCTAGTTTCGAACTCGGGGCGTACGCCGCCAGTGACGCCGAAGCTCCGGCAACCGTGATTCTCGCCGAGCGGGGCGTGTACGCAGCCCACCTGTTGGCTGACAGGGCCCTTGCCAATCGGTTGGTGGCCGGGACTGCAGTAACGGTTAGAGTGAGTGGCCAACGTTTTGCCGGCACTGTCGCCGGAACGGGGCTTGAGCCCACTACCACTGTAGATGGCGTCACTGGCTACCTGGTGACAATACGTTTTGAGAGCCGGGCACTCATCCGGGCCGGTACGCCCTGCGCGGTTGATTTACCCTAGCAGCGTGCCCGGCAGGTACCGCTACAGCGAGCGGATCGTCGCCAGTACCCCGGTCAATTCAGTCAGCGGATAATCGATAGTTTCACCAGTGCGTCGGTTGCGGTATTCCACCGTGCCGGACTTAAGGCCTCGAGCCCCCACCACGATCCGGTGTGGGATGCCAATCAGGTCCATTTGCGAGAACATTACCCCGGGGCGTTCATTGCGGTCATCCAGCAACGCCGAGAAACCAGCCTCAGCCAACTCCCGGTAGAGCGATTCGGCGGCGGCGGCTACGGCGTCCGATTTGTGCATGCCGATAGGTACGATGCAAACATCGAAAGGTGCGATTGGCCCCGGCCAGATGATGCCGTTCTGGTCATGGTTCTGCTCGATGGCGGCAGCCACGATACGGGTCACTCCGATACCGTAGCAACCCATATAAATGGGCTTGGCCCGGCCGTCAGCGTCGAGGTAAGTCGCATCCAGTGCGTTGCTGTACTTGGTACCGAGCTGGAAGACATGGCCAACCTCTATGCCCCGGCGCACGCTGATGGTGCGGCCTGGGTCCAGCGGACACGGGTCACCGTCGACGGCCTGCCGCAGATCGGCGGCAGTGGGCTCTGGCAGATCGCGGCCCCAGTTAACGCCCTGCCAGTGCACTCCGTCACGATTGGCGCCGCACACGAAATCTGTCAGTTGGGTAGCCGCGTGATCCGCAATCACTGGTAGCTCCAGGCCCACTGGCCCGATCGATCCGGGATCGGTGCCGATTGCCTGGCGAATTTGTTCTACGCTGGCCATGCGCAGGGGACTGCCGACCGCAGGCAAAGACTCAGCCTTGAGCGCATTTAACTCATGGTCACCTCGCAATACCAGTGCCACCACCGGATCCTTGGCACCTTCGACCAGCAGGGTCTTGACCGTGCGGGTCTCCGCGATCTTGAGAAAACCAGATAACTCGGCGATGGTGTACTGGCCAGGAGTTGCGACTTCGCGCAATGTCTCGGCGGGTTCGGCTCGCGCGGTGCCAACCACGGCTAGGTTTACTTTCTCGACGTTGGCGGCGTAGTTAGCTTCGGGGCACAGTGCGATCGCGTCCTCGCCGGAATCTGCCATTACATGGAACTCGTGCGAGTAGTTGCCACCAATAGCACCACTGTCTGCTTCCACTGCCTGCGCTTCCAGCCCGAGGCGCTCGAAAATTCGCGCGTAGGCGTCGTACATCTGCTGATAACTTCGGCCCATACTCTTAGCATCGCGATCGAACGAGTAGGCGTCCTTCATGATGAACTCCCGAGCCCGCATGACGCCGAAACGTGGCCGGATTTCATCCCGGAACTTGGTTTGAATCTGGTATAGGTTGACCGGTAGCTGGCGGTAACTGCGAATCTCACTTTTTGCCAGCGTGGTGATTACCTCCTCGTGGGTGGGTCCTAGGCAGAAATCACGCTGGTGCCGGTCGCTGAAGCGCAACAACTCTGGACCGTAATCGTCCCAGCGGCCTGACTCACGCCACAATTCGGCGGGCTGCACCGCCGGCAGCAACGTCTCTTGGGCGCCGGCCGCATCCATCTCCTGGCGCACGATGGCTTCGACCTTGCGCAGTACGCGGTGGCCCAGCGGCAGCCAGTTGTAGATACCGGCGGCCACCTGCCGGATCAAGCCAGCACGCAGCATCAACTGGTGGCTGGCTATTTCTGCATCGGCCGGGACTTCCTTGAGGGTAGCGAGAAAGAAACGGGAAGTGCGCATGCAATATCTCTTGGCAGCAAAGCGCTAGTGTATGCGCTTTGGTAAGCGCGACAAAGCGAGGGTCGGCGGCCTCAGACGGCTGTCGTGTCGGCGAGCCGGCGCGCCTCGCTGACTGCGACCGACAGCATAGCGAAATCGCGTGTGTTAGCACTGCGCAGGTCGTTAACCAACTGCAGGTAGCGGTTACACGCATTCTGCTGTGCCGTCACCCAATGCCTGACTGCCGCCTTGCCTTGACGCTGGCCGTTGTCCAGCACCCGTGCGGCCAGGTCACGCTGACTGAGGTTAAGCTCGGTGCGCAGGCTGAACCGTGCCATCGAGTGCCAGTGGCTGGTCACGGGCAGTTCCCGGATGCGGCCGCGCAGCCAGTGCAGGCCCAGTCGGTCGCCCACGTCAAAATACACCGCAGCGACTGCGGCAACGTCGTGGGCCCGGGTACCGGCCACATCTACGATGTCTAGTGCCGAGGACAGCGCCGCCAGTGCGGCCGCGCGGTTGGCGAGATCGGCCGGCACCCCGGCGTTGAGAAAGCGGCGCACCCGGCGCTTCTGCGTGAGGCGGTTAGAAGCGGCCAGCACCCGCGGCAGCCCTTGCCGCAGAGTGTCGACACCATCACGGTAGGATTCCACCGTCTGTGCAATGTCAATGTGACCAGGCAGGTGGTGCAGCAGCCAGGTAATGCCCCGCTCCAGCAGCTGCCCGGTGTCGTGCAGCAGTGCGAGTTGCAGCGCCGCACTCACTTTGTTGTCCAGTGCTTCGATATCAAACCACAACTCGCGCAAGCGGAAGATTTCTCGGATCGCCGTGTACGCTCGCGCAGTGTCAGGTGGCGGTCGCCCGGTGAGTTCACTCATTCGCAGTGTGAAGCCGGGCCCAACGCGGTTGATCATGCTATTGGTAACGTAGGTGGCGATGATCTCCCGCCGCAGGCGATGTTGTGTCATTGCGCTGCCGAAACGTTCACTCAACCTGGCCGGGAAATAGCGCAGCAGGTCTTCGGCAAGGAAGGGATCCTCGGGCACGTCGGAATCGAGCAATATCTGGTAGGTGGTAATCTTGCTGTAGGCCAGCAGTACCGCGAGTTCCGGCCGGGCCAGGCCTTCGCCGCGGGCGCTGCGCTCGGCCAGGATCTCTTCGTCGGGCAAGAACTCCAGGGCACGGTCCAGGCCGTGGCCGCGCTCCAACTGGCGCAGGGCCCGGCCGTGCTGGTGGATTAGTGCCGCTGCCCCGTCCGCCGCCAAGGCCAGCGCCTGGGTCTGGGCATAGTTGTCGTGCAGTACCAACCGGGCAATTTCCTCGGTCATCTCCTCCAGCAAACTGTTGCGTTCGGCAATATTGATCTCGCCTGTTTCGACCGCGGCGTTCAGCAGGATTTTGATATTTACCTCGTGGTCGGAAGTGTCCACTCCGGCCGAGTTGTCGATGGCGTCGGTGTGACACAGCCCACCACCGCGACTGAACTCGGTGCGGCCCAACTGGGTGAGACCGAGGTTGCCGCCTTCGCTGATCACTCGGCAGCGCAGTGTGTTGGCGTCTACCCGCAGAGCATCGTTGACCCGGTCACGTGCGTCTTCGTGGCTTTCTGTCGACGCCTTCACATAAGTGCCAATGCCGCCATTCCATAACAGGTCGACGGGGGCCTTCAACATCTCATGGATGAGCTCGCTAGGGCTCAGCCGCGCGGCACTGATGCCCAGTGCTTTTCTCGCCTCCTCGGACAAGTCGATGAACTTGGCGCTACGCGGCCACACGCCGCCGCCGGGTGAGATCGTCTCGCGGTCGTAGTCGTCCCAGCTGGAGCGGGCCAGATGAAACAGGCGGTTGCGTTCGGCATATGAGGTAGCTGGGTCTGGGTCTGGATCAATGAAGACATGCTGGTGGTTAAATGCACCGACCAGGCGAATGTGCTGCGAGAGCAGCATGCCGTTGCCGAACACGTCGCCAGACATGTCACCAATGCCGACTACGGTGAATGGTTTAGCCTGAGTATCGATGCCGAGTTCACGGAACAGGCGCTTGACCGACTCCCAGGCGCCGCGGGCGGTGATGCCCATCGCTTTGTGGTCATACCCGGCAGAACCTCCTGAGGCGAACGCGTCTCCCAACCAGTAGCCATACTCGGCGGCTACGGCATTGGCGATGTCGGAAAACGTGGCCGTACCTTTGTCGGCAGCCACCACCAGGTAGGGATCGTCATCGTCATGGCGCACGACCCGTTCAGGCGGAATAATGGTGTCGCCCTTGCGATTGTCTGTGATATCCAGCATACCGCGAATGAAAGTCCGGTAGCAGTCCACTGCTGCGTTGGCCTCGGCCTCCTGAGCGCCCATGGCCGGTTTGCGGATAATGAACCCACCCTTGGAGCCGACTGGCACGATAACGGCGTTTTTCACGATCTGCGCTTTCACCAAACCCAGCACCTCGGTGCGGAAATCCTCCGGCCGATCCGACCAGCGCAAACCGCCTCGGGCGACTTTGCCAGCCCGCAGGTGGATCGCCTCGACGCGGGGTGAATAAACGAAGATCTCATACAGCGGTCGTGGTGCAGGCATGCGGGCGAGGGCTTGTGACTCGATCTTGATAGAAAGACGGGCCGGCTGGGTATCGTCGTGTTCCTGGTAGTAATTGGTCCGCACGATCGACTCGACCAGGTTAAAAAATCCGAACAGAATCCGGTCCTCGTCCAGGCTGGCAACCCGTTCCAGGCCCACGGTTATCTCGTGCTGGGCGTTCTTTAGCAGCCCGGCACGGTCCGCATCGATATCTGGATCGAAACGGGCATGGAAAAGGCTGACTATACGTGCGGTCATGCGTGGATTGCCGGCTAGGGTATCGATGACGTAATCCTGACTGTAGCGAAACTGAATCTGTCGCAAGTAGCGGTAGAGGGCCCGCAGTAATGTGGTCTCGCGCCAGTTGAGGCCCGCCCTCAGTACCAGACGGTTGAAGCCATCGTTGTCGGCCTCGCCGTCCCAGACATGCTGAAATACCTGTTCGAAGTGGTGTTTGCGGACATCAACGTCAATGCTGAGGCCATTGCCTTCGAGCAGGTTGAAGATATGGATCCACACTGCGGCACCGTCGCTCGCCATTACCCGGTAGGGTCGCTCGGAGACAACCCGTAGCCCCATGTTCTCGATCATGGGCAATACATCGGAGAGCACCACCGGATCACCTGGGGAGAACAGTTTTAACTGGGCCTCGGTGGTCTGGGTGCCGCTGCTACGGTAGAGCAGGATGCCCAGGTGTTGCTTCTTTGCCGCGTCGGCGATGCGGGGTATATCGTAGGCAGCCTGCCGGGCGCTGCAGTCAGCCTGGTACGCCGCAGAGAATCCACCGCCCCAGGCAGAGAAATGTGCCAGCCCCGGTTCTTCGCCAAAATGCTCAACCAGTGCCGCTTTCAGATCATCACCCCATGAGCGCGCAGCTTGCGCGATGCGTTTTTCCACCAACCGTAATTCCTGCCTGGGCTCGGAATCCGGATCCACGCTGATGAGGTAGTGAATTCGGGTGAGCACTGATTCGGAGAAGTAAACGTTGAACTGCAGCGAACGGCCATTGCAGGCATCAAGCAGAATCTCACCGATACGCAGGCGCAAGTCGCTATTGAAGTGATCGCGTGGCACGAACACCAGGCAGGAATAGAAGCGGCCGAAACGGTCACGGCGCGAAAACAGGCGTACGTGCTGGCGCTCCTGCAGTTCGAGTATGCCCATGGCACTGGAGAAGAGTTCATCTTCGGTCACCTGGAATAAATCATCCCGTGGGTAGTTCTCGACGATGTTTTGCAGCACTTTGATGCCATGGCCGTTGGCTGGCAGCCCGCTGCGTTCCAGCAAGCGCCTGAGCTTGAGTCGTAAAGCTGGCACCTCGGTCACGGCGCGGTTGTAGGCGCCAGCAGAGAACAGCCCCAACAAGCAGGTCTCACCAGTCACTGTGCCTGCAGTATCAAAATGGCGCACGGCAATGATGTCCATGTAGGCCGGACGGTGCACGTTTGAGCGCTTATTGGCCTTGGTGATGAGCAGAGGCTCGTGGCCTTCGAGATAGCCTGGCATACCCACCGGCAGCACTGCGAGGCGGTCGGCAAGGCCGGTTTCGGCCGTCGGTCGCAGGATGCCAAGCGCCGTGTCGGGTTGTGGCATCAACTGTTCGGGATTACCCGGCGCCACATCGAATACGATAGAGCCAAGAAAAGTGAACAGGTCATCAGCGATCCAGCGGCACAAGGCCACTGCCTCCTCGATTGCCTCATGGCTTACTGCGGCGGGAAACCCGTTCGTGGGCTGCACAGTTTCGAGCGTTCGCCCACGCATGGCCTGCCGGTCGCTCGCGGCAAGCACCACCTCGCCGATCACCTGCTCGATCGTTCGTTTTGTGGACTTAAGCGTTTGCAGGTTGCTCTGGTGGTCAATCTGGTACTGTATGTATGACTCAGCGAGCGCTGTGGTGCCGGGTTCACCCGGCGCCTCTAAATGCCCCGCCTGGTCCCTTGAGACCTCGATCACTGGGTGTGCCGTCAGATGAATGGTGTAGTTCAGGCGATTCAGCGCCATGGAAATCGAGTCGACCAGAAAGGCGGTATCGTCGACGACAATTTCGACAACCGTGTGGGAGGAGCGCCAGCCGTGGGTTTCAAAGTCGGGGTTGTAAACCCTGACTATGGCGACACCGGGCTTGCGTTCAAGGGCCAGGTTCAGGTGCGCCAGTGCCCCGCCGTACAGATCGAGGAACGCCGTCTGGGCGAGGTCTTCGGCCGGTACCCGGCGGTAATACTGTTCCAGGAAAGAAATCGCCCGCTGTGCTTGTGCCGGGGGCAGGTTTTCCTGCGCGCTCTGAACCAGCCGTTCGACCAGTTCGTCAAACGCTGGGCGCGACTCTGTGGGCATTAGTCGGGGCCTCCCCAGCCCTTCCGCGAAACCGAAACTTAAGGGGGCGAACTATACGCGAATCGATGGCCACAACAAATCGGCCGGCCAAGACCACGCTACAATAACCGGCACATTGGCAGGGTGAGGCGCGCCGCGGGGTTCTCCTGGGAAATGATCCCGGGTGCGGCCAGCGGTAACAAGAGTCAAGATGCTACTGACAAGAGGGTTGTGTGAACGACCAGCCGCTATGGCGTCCAACGCCTGATCAGATATCGCGTGCTGCGATAACGGCATTTACCAGTGCGGTGCAGCAGCGCTGGGGCCGCACCTTTGTTGACTACGCGGCACTACACCACTGGTCAATCAGTAAGCCTGAGGAGTTCTGGGTAAGTATCTGGGAGTATTGCGGCGTGCGTGCAGCCACGCCGCCGGGACCGGCAGTGAGCCACCCGGAGAGAATCCCCGGGGCCAAGTGGTTTCCCGAGGCGCGCCTTAATTTTGCTCGTAACTTGCTCAGGTGCCAGGATGATACGCCGGCCTTGATATTTCGCACCGAGGACGCCGCCCGCCAAGTAGTCAGTCACCGGCAATTGCAAGCACAGGTCGCGGCCATATCCCGGGCTCTGGCCAAGGCCGGAATCGGCCCGGGTGACCGGGTCTGCGGCTATCTGCCCAATATGCCCGAAGCGGTAAGTGCGATGTTGGCCGCAGCCTCACTGGGGGCCGTATGGTCGTCGTGCTCGCCAGATTTTGGCGTGCAGGGGGTGCTCGATCGCTTCGGCCAGATCGAGCCGCGGGTCTTGTTCAGCGCCGACCGCTATCACTACAACGGTAAGTTGCACGATTCGCTGGGGAAGCTCGAAAATATTTGCGAGGGCCTGCCGTCTCTCGAACATACGGTGGTAGTGCCGTTCCTGCATAGCGATCCGGATCTGTCGGGTATCCGAGGTGCCGTACATCTCGAAGACTTTATGTGCCCGGCCGAGGAGATCGTTTTTGCCGACCTGCCGTTTGCTCACCCGCTCTACATCATGTACTCCTCGGGCACGACCGGCGTACCCAAGTGCATTGTGCACGGCGCTGGGGGCACCCTGCTGCAGCACCTGAAAGAGCAGCAACTGCACGTCAATGTACAGCCCGGCGACCGGCTGTTCTACTTCACCACCTGCGGCTGGATGATGTGGAACTGGCTGGTGTCGGGCTTGGCGAGCGGGGCCACACTGTTGCTTTATGACGGTTCGCCGTTTTATCCCGATGGCAACGTGCTTTTTGACCTTGCCGAGCAGGAGGGCGTGAACATCTTCGGCACCTCGGCCAAGTTCATCGACGCTGCCAGCAAGGCGGGCATGAAACCACGTGAGACCCACAACCTCAGCCGTGTGCGCACCATATTGTCTACGGGATCGCCGCTGATGCCAGAGGGTTTCGACTATGTCTACCGGGCGGTAAGCGACAGCGCCTGCCTATCATCCATATCTGGCGGCACTGACATTATGGGCTGTTTCGTCGGTGGCAACTCGACTCTGCCAGTGTGGCGCGGTGAGATTCAGTGCAAAATACTTGGTATGCAGGTCGAAGTGCGCGCTGATGACGGTACCGTGCTGGGACCCGGTGAGAAGGGCGAACTAACCTGTGCCAACGCATTTCCCTCGATGCCGATCGGCTTTTGGGACGATCCTGAGGACACCAGATACCGGGCTGCGTATTTCGAGAAATTTCCCGGTGTATGGTGTCACGGCGACTATGTTGCACAGACCCAGCACGGCGGCATGGTGGTGTATGGCCGTTCGGACGCGGTGTTAAATCCGGGTGGTGTACGTATCGGCACGGCCGAGATCTACCGCCAGGCCGAGCGCCTTGAGGAAGTGATCGAGAGCCTGGTGGTGGGCCAGCAATGGCAAGATGACGTGCGCGTGGTGCTGTTCGTCCGCCTGCGTGCAGGATTGATGCTGGATGATGGGCTGCGCGCACGCATCAGCCAGGCCATCCGTGATAACACTACGCCGCGGCATGTGCCAGCTAAGATCATCCAGGTGAGCGATATCCCGCGTACCAAGAGCGGCAAGATCGTTGAACTCGCGGTGCGCAAGGTTATCCACGGCGAGCAGGTCGGTAACCGCGAAGCGCTGGCCAACCCGGAGGCGCTGGAACTGTTTGCGGGTCTGCCCGAACTGCAGGACTGAAAGCGGTTAACCCCTACAGTGCCGGCAGCGAGGTTTCCCGGTAGCCTGGGGGCGCGCGCAACTGCAGCGGCACATCCAGCCGGTCTACGGCCAAGATGGTGGCGCTAAGAGCAAGAGTATGATCCTCGAGCAGTATCGGCAGTCCATCGATACCCGCGGTAACGACCGAGGGCAGTGCCACACCGAGTGCGGCGAGTACTGTGCCCGCGGTGCGGTTCAAGTGCTCAACGTACACTAATAGTGCTCGCAGGGCGCGGTAGTCGTTGGTGTCGATCTTGAGGGCGCTGTTACCAGCAAGGCACATCCGGCTCAGCTGGGTGTCACCGTGCTTGAGTTGCCACCATTCGCAATGGATTGCGGCGGTCTGGGCTTTTTGTCCTGTTCGTATCAGCCGGGCGGGCTGGGTCGGTGCCTTAGTAAGATCCCCAAGGCCCAGGCCCTCGAGCATAGCCCCTAACTGTTCGCGTTTCTCGGGCGGCAACGATTCCAATTGATTTTGCAGTTGCTGGGCAATCCCGCCGACCTGGCCGACAGCTTGTTCGAGGTATGCCACCTTCAGGCGGGTAAACTCCTTGCGGTCATGGCGGATAAAGACCAATGTCTCTTCTGTGGCCGAGAACAGAATCTCTTGGCGCGGGGCACTGGAGATGGTGAGCCGGACGCGACCACCGCTGGTTAGTATCTGTGCCCGGCTGGTGCCACCTGCCTCACGAACATCGATGTGGATACGGGTAGTGGCGACGGCTGGCCTACTTAGCAGCAGGGCCAGGGCAAGTCCGGCAAGAGTCAGGCAGTGGCGCATATGTTGTAGCGGCGAGATTTGATGGCGGTTTCCGCCGTACCCGGAGGCGGCTAAATGGTAACCCAGTTACAGCGAAGTGCCAGTTCAGGCCGGATTTGGTATTGCACCAGGCGCTACCGGGTATGCCGGAACGGGCTCTACGCCAAGCCGCAGTGCCAAAGAGCCGTTGGCCCGTAGGGTAACGGCCGGGGCTTAGGGCTATACTGGAATCGCATGCTGACTTTCCCTCAGATCGATCCGGTCGCGGTCACGATCGGTCCTCTCACCGTCCACTGGTACGGCCTGATGTACCTGGCGGGCTTCCTGGCGGGCGGGGCGCTAGGCGCGTATCGGGCCCGCCGGCCAGGCTCGACCTGGACGGTACAACAGGTCTGGGATCTCGTTTTCTACGTCGCGCTCGGTGTGATCCTCGGTGGTCGGTTGGGATACGTGGTGTTCTATAACGCCGGCTACTACCTCGTGCACCCGGTCGAGTTGCTGTACATATGGAGCGGCGGTATGTCTTTCCATGGCGGCTTGCTGGGTGTCGTGGTTGCGGTGGCCTTGTTTGCCCGCCGTCATAGCAAGCCCGGCCTTGCTGTGGCCGATTTCCTGGCGCCGTTGTGTGCACCGGGGTTATTTGCAGGACGCATCGGCAATTTCATCAACCAGGAATTGTGGGGCCGGGTTAGCGATGTGCCCTGGGCCATGGTGTTCCCGGCGGCCGGCCCGCAGCCCCGGCACCCCTCGCAACTGTACGAGGCCACCCTCGAGGGCCTGGTGTTGTTCATCCTGGTCTGGGCCTATTCGGCGCGGCCACGCATTTGCGGGCGGGTCACGGGCCTGTCCCTGGCGGGCTACGGCGGATTCCGCTTTGCTGTGGAGTTTTTCCGAGAGCCGGACGCGCACCTGGGTCCGGTGGCGCTCGAGTGGCTTACCATGGGTCAGTTGCTGAGCCTTCCGGTGCTGTTTTTCGGCCTGTGGTTGCTGGCCCGGCCGACAGCCGGCCAACGCCGTGATCCGGCCAAATAAACCGGCTTTATTGCAATCCTGAAAAACTCTGATTAGTTTTTTTGGCATTCAGATCGTAGAGTCCGCCGGGTGAATAACTCTGCTTTGGCTATTAGCTGGCCGGCTCTAGGGGCCCAGCTGCCGGCTAGGCTCTGACCGTAGCCGGATGAAAGGGTTTTCCCTGTCCTGAATTCAAGAAACATTATCGGAGATAACTGATGCCGACTTACGTACGTACTGAAAAATGTGACGGCTGCAAGGGCCAGGATAAGACCGCCTGCATGTACATCTGCCCGCATGACCTGATGCGTCTGGACAAGGACGGCTCTAAGACCGGCCATGCCATGAAGGCCTACAACCAGGAGCCGGAGCAGTGCTGGGAGTGTTACTCCTGCGTAAAGATTTGCCCGCAACAGGCAATTGAGTGCCGCCACTACGCTGACGTGGTACCGATGGGCGCCTCGGTGCAGCCACTGCGTGGAACGGAGTCCATTATGTGGACCATCAAATTCCGCAACGGCAACGTGAAACGCTTTAAGTTTCCGATCCGGACCACGCCCGAAGGTTCGGCCGACCCCTACGGCGACAAGCCTGAGGCCGAGATCAGCAAGATCACCGATCACTCGATACTGTTCACCAATGCAACACACTCTTGCGACATGAGTCAGTTCACCGCCAGTTGAGGCAGCCCGGCAAAGAAACGCAGCAACGGTTTTTATTGATCCTATTCAATCGCCCCGAGAGGGCGTTTGAGGCACCAATTAGAGGAATACGAAATGGCTGAATACGGATTTGGAAATCCGGAGGTTGTCGAAGAAGAGGTAGATATCCTCATCATCGGCGGCGGCATGGCGGCTTGTGGCGCCGCGTTCGAAATAATGAAGTGGGCTAAGGGCACTGATCTTAAGATCAAGCTGGTCGACAAGGCAGCGATGGACCGCTCTGGTGCGGTGGCGCAGGGCCTGTCCGCAATTAATACCTACATGGGCGACAACGATCCAGCTGATTACGTGCGCTATGTGCGCGGTGACCTGATGGGTATTACCCGCGAAGACCTGGTCTACGATGTTGGCCGTCACGTCGATGACTCGGTGCACAATTTCGAAGACTGGGGTCTGCCTATCTGGAAGCAAAAGGGTGACGAGGGCAAAAAACTTCGTGACGGTGGCGCGCCGGTGCGCTCCGGCCGTTGGCAGATCATGATCAACGGCGAATCCTATAAATGGATCGTGGCCGAAGCCGCCAAGAAGGCCATCGGTATCGAGAACATTCGGGAGCGAGTATTTATCGTCCGCTTGCTGAACGACAAGAACGATCCGAGTCGGGTTGCTGGTGCGGCAGGCTTCAGCGTGCGCGAGGATAAGGTCTTCGTCTACAAGTTTAAGACTTGCCTGTTGGTTTGCGGTGGTGCGGTTAATGTGTTTCGCCCACGCTCGGTGGGCGAGGGCAGCGGCCGCGCTTGGTACCCTGTGTGGAACGCTGGCTCCACCTACTCGATGGCGGCTGAAGCCGGTGCCGAGATGACCCTGATGGAGAACCGCTTTGTGCCGGCCCGCTTCAAGGACGGCTACGGCCCGGTTGGTGCGTGGTTCCTGTTGTTCAAGGCCAAGGCAATGAACGCCTTTGGCGAAGATTACCAGGAGAAAAATGCCCCGGACCTGGCCAACTACGGCTACGACGCCTATGCCGACGGCCACAAGATGGGTACTTGTCTACGTAACCACCTGATGATTAAGGAAATGAAGGAAGGGCGTGGCCCGATCTTCATGGATACGCCGACCGCCATGGCGGAGCTTGCCAAGAACATGACGCCCAAGGAGATCAAGCACCTGGAAGCCGAGGCGTGGGAAGACTTTCTGGACATGACCATTGGTCAGTGCGGTGTCTGGGCAGGCGAGAACATCGAGCCGGATAAGGAGATGTCTGAACTCATGCCCACCGAACCCTATCTGTTGGGCTCCCATGCTGGGTGCGCTGGCTTGTGGGTATCCGGGCCCGAGGACCTGCCCGGGACCCCGGATCACTACCACTGGGGCTACAACCGCATGACTACGGTTAAGGGTTTGTTCACGGCTGGTGATGGCGTCGGTGCTTCTGGCCACAAGTTTTCTTCGGGCTCCTTCACTGAAGGACGCATCGCGGCCAAGGCCATGGTCAAGTACGCGCAGGATAACGCCGGTTTTCAACCAGAGCTCGAGCGTTCAACGGATGACATCGTCGAGGAGATCTATGCGCCGGTACGTACCTTCCTTGAGCATAAAGACTACACCACCGCAATCGATGTGAACCCACACTACATCACCCCAAAGATGTTTCAGTTCCGCCTGCAAAAGGTGATGGACGAGTACGTGGCCGGCGTCTCGACCATGTACCAGACCAACGCAGCCATGCTCAAGATAGCCGAGCGTAAACTGGAGATGCTGCGCGAGGACTCGCTGAAGATGCGGGCCATGGATCTCCACGAACTACTGCGAGCGTGGGAGAATTACCATCGCCTGATCGCAGCGCTTGCTCACATGAAACACATCCAGTTCCGTGAGGAAAGTCGTTATCCTGGGTATTACTACCGGGCCGACTATCTGCAGATTGACGACGACAACTGGAAGTGTTTCGTCAATTCGACCTTCGATTGCAACACTGGTGCGTGGAGCCTGAAGAAGGTCGCTTATCAGGCGCTGATCCGGGCCGAAGATGAACCGGAAGCCATGTCGCGGCCAGGCGCACCAGTCTGACCAAGCAGGCTACTGGTGCTTGCCGTGTTTAGGTGCTGACTACCTGAGAAATCAAGGCCGGGGACCAGCAAAGCCCCCGGCCTTTTGTTTTGGGCCATTCCCACCTGCTTGGGCCATCTAGAATAGGCTGTGGCCTTGCCGCCGAAGAGGCTGGGCGCCCGGTGCCCGGCCGGAAAGAAACAATGCATCAACCCGACGACGACAAGCCCAGTCTGGACGACGTATTTGCTGAGTCGATCCAGCAGGGTATTCCTCACCAGAGCCCAGTACAGCCCCAGCAGCTGGGCCTGGACAGTGAGTTCCACTTTCACTGTCACCGCAGGATCTCCTGCTTCAACGCCTGCTGCAAGAGCATCGATATCATCTTGATGCCGTATGACATCCTGCGCCTGAAGCGTCACTTGGGTATCGAATCGCGCGAACTGGTTGGCCGCTATACCGTGCCCTTCGAGATGGACGCCCATGGCCTGCCGGGCTTGAAGCTCGCTACTCAGTCTGGGTCAACGGCTTGTGTTTTTCTGACTGAAGACGGTTGCGGGGTGTACCACGACCGGCCCACAGCGTGCCGCTACTATGCGTTGGGCTACATGGGTATGCGCAAGATCGATACGCCAAACGTGGATGACGTGTTTTTTATCGTCAAGGAGCCACACTGTCTGGGTCACCAGGAAAACAAGATCCAGACGGTCTGCGAGTACCGAATCGAACAGGGTCTTGAACGCTACGACGAGATGAACCGGCAATGGCGCGATATCATCATCAAAAAGCGTTCCAGTGGTCCCACCGTGGGGCAGCCCACGACCCGTAGCATGCAGTTGTTCGACATGTGCAGTTACGATCTGGACAGTTTCCGGGAGTTCATCCAGGGTGAGGGCTTCTCCCAGGTATTCGACCTGCCCGAGGAAGAGTTGTCCACACTACTTGACCACGACGAGCAGCTGTTACATTTTGCCATGCGCTTTTTGAAGCAGATTCTTTACGGTGAGCAGACTATCGCCCAGCATCAGAATGCCCGCGAGGTGAGGCTCGCGCGCCGGCGTGAGCGACGCGGCGCCCAGGCTCCAACACAAAATGGGGCAGTGAAACAGACCGACCCCGGTTGAGAATCTTCTGCGGCAAGCCCGGCCCTTCCCAATATGCCGCTGTCTGAGTAATCTCCACCCCTGGAGCGCAGACTTGGCCATTTGCCCTAGTGGTTTCTTTGCCCGGTGACCGTAGTCTTGCAACACCGTGCGTTAGCCGAGCGACCCACAATTGCCGCTAAAATAATCAAGGAGAAGACAATGTCACTAACAGCATCTTGTTTCGGGGCTTATACCGATTACGGTAAGTTGCGCGGGGCAATCGTGGGCAATGCCGAGGGGCTTTCACTGCCGCCGTTTAACCCGACGTTGCACCATTACAACGACGAGGTGCAGGCCGCGCTTAAGGCAAGTGGCGATCAGCCACTGGATATCAGGACGGCGATGCCTGAGCGCTGGGAAAAAACAACCGAACAACTTGACAACTTGGCTGCGCTCTACCAGGAGAACGGTATCACCGTCTCTCGCCCGCGGCCGTACACCGCTGCGGAAACCTGTTACCTGGCTGAGTTGCAGCCGGGCGCTTCATTGTTGTATCCGGCTGATCCGGTCTACACTGTTGGCAAGCATTATCTCGAGCTTAATATTCGCCGCGCCTACCGGCGCAAGGAAGTTTTTCCCTTACGCGAACTGCTAGTGCCGCTGTTGGCGGCAGACCCCGAGACCCATCACACGATCATGCCGCCGGCCAGGCCGTTTGCGCCCTCGAGCGGTGGCCCGGGCCCGTACCTTGAGGGTGGCGACATCGTTTGTTATCAGAATCACCTTTTTGTCGGTGAATCCGATATCGCCAGCAATCGTGCCGGCACTGAGTGGCTGCGTAATTACATCGAACCATTCGGTTACCAGGTGTATCCGATGCCGATGCACGGCACCGTGCTACACCTGTTGGGGGCTATGGTTCTGGTCGCCGAGGGGGTGTTATTGCTCTACCGCGACGAACTCAAAGAACCCCTGCCGAAACCTCTTGCAGACTGGGATGTGATCGAACTGACCGAGGCCGAGGCCAAAGCGTTCGCCACAGTGGGGGTGAGCCTGGACGACAAACGTTACGTGATTCCCACCGGGGTTGGCCGGGTCTGTGAAGAGCTTGCCCGCCGTGGCGTTGAGCCGATCGAGATCGATTACGATCATGTCAGTTACTGGGGTGGCTGTGTTTCATGCTCCACGCACGCGATCTGGCGAGATCCCTGACAGCATGAATTCGTCGGCTGTACCAAAACCACTGGCGCCGGATCTGGCACGCAAGATTCTCGATGCCGTGCAACAAGGTTTTGAGCGGCAGCTCGATTTCACAAAGCAGATGATGGCTTTGGACTCCACCCGTGGTAAGGAGCGTGCTGCGCAGGATCATTTTTTCGAGGCACTGGCTGCGCGCGGCTACACCATGGACCGCTGGGCAATTGACGTTGGCGATATAGAGGGTCACCCAGGATTTTCCCCAGTCAAGGTCGATTACGACAATGCTATCAATGTAGTAGGCACGCATTCGCCGGATCATGAACAGGGTCGATCATTGATACTCAACGGGCATGTCGATGTCGTGCCGACTGGACCGCTTGATATGTGGACCCGGCCACCTTTTGAGCCCTGGGTCGAGGGTGACTGGCTTTACGGGCGGGGCGGCGCCGACATGAAAGCCGGGCTCTGTGCCAACCTGGCTGCGCTGGATGCGCTTGAGACACTGGGCTGGCAGCCAGCTGCCCGGGTACATGTTCAGTCGGTAACCGAAGAAGAATGCACGGGCAATGGCGCGCTCTCAGCCCTGGTCCGGGGCTACCGCGCCGATGCTGCACTGATTCCCGAGCCAGAGGAGAATATGCTGGTACGGGCGAATAGCGGGGTGATCTGGTTTCGGGTACACGTGCGTGGTCGACCAGTGCACGTGCGTGAGGCGGGGCAGGGTGCCAACGCCATCGAGTCAGCTTGGTCAGTAATCAAAGCGCTGAAGGTGCTCGAGGCCAGCTGGAACGAGGAGCGTTTTGCCCACCGCTATTTTGACTCCCTTGAGCATCCAATTAATTTCAATATCGGCCGGATCAGCGGGGGTGACTGGGCATCGTCGGTGCCGGCCTGGTGTACGCTGGATGTACGTGCAGCAATCTATCCCGGCATCGACCCACGCGATGCAGCAAGGGAGATTGAGGATTGCATCACGGCGCATGCCCGTGATCATCCCTTTCTGTGCAACAACCCGCCACAGGTCGAATACAACGGGTTTTTTGCGCGCGGCTATGTGCTGGAAGAAGGCAGTGCGGCCGAACAGGTGCTGGGTCAGGCCCACGCGGCGAGTTTCGGTTCAAGCCTGGAGTCCTTTGTCACGCCGGGCTATCTCGATGGCAGGGTATTCGTACTGTACGATGACTGTCCCTGCCTGGTATACGGGCCGGTCTCCCAGGACATCCATGCGTTCGATGAGCGCGTGAGTCTCGAATCACTGCAGCGCGTGACCGGTACCATCGCGCTTTTCATTGCTAACTGGTGCGACCTTGAGCCTTTTACCCGTCCGGTTCGTCGCCACGTTTGATTTGCATCGACAACCCGACCTGTTCGCGATCTTTGCGCGCAAGGGCGCCAATGGCTTTATTACCAAAGCGCTGGGTGATCTGGTCTACTGTCCGGTTCAGGGTGGAGCGGCGCGCATCAGTACTTGCGCCAAACAGCGGTAACTGATCGACAGCCTCACTGGTAAGGCCGGTACAGCCCACCCCAAGCAATCGTATCGCACCATCTGGCCCTGAGCGGTAAAGCAGGTGGGTGGCATGCTCGGCAATAGTGCGGCCGTCATCCGTAGGCTGTGCCAAGGTCGTGCGCCGAGTAAACACCGGGTAACCACGAGCGCCTGGTGCACGGCGCTGTGCTGATTTCCATTTCAGTACCACGGTGTGAGCCCTCACACCGTCATGGCGCAGCCGTCGTGCGACCGATTCTGCATGTTCGCGCACCAGAGGTTCCAGCTCATGTTTTTCTGTAATGTCTTGTGCAAAGGTGTGCTCCTCGCTGTACGACACCGCCTCACGGTAAGCCTCGACCTCACGGATATCCTGGCCGCGGGCCAGTTGCGCAATTTCAACACCCCAGTCTCCCAGGGCATGGCGCAGGTCATCTGTTGTTGCACGGGCTACATCGCCGATGGTGTGAAATCCCAGTTCTTCCAGGTGCTCTTGGGCTACCGGCCCGACTCCCCAGATGCGCCCAACCGGCAGGGGTTCGAGAAAGCGCTGCACCTCGCTGGCCGTCACCTCAAGCAAGCCATCGGGTTTGGCGGCGGCGCTTGCGATTTTTGCGACCATCTTGATCGGAGCAATGCCGACGGAAATCGGGAGCGACATTTGCTGATGAACCTGTTGGCGTAACTGTTGTCCCACCTGTTTCGCCGGACCCATAAGGCGCGCGCTGCCGGTCAGGTCAAGAAAAGCTTCATCCAGCGACACCCGCTCTACGATCGGCGAGAACTCCTTGAAGATCTGAAACAGCCGGGCCGATTCTTTTTTATAAAGTGCCATGTTGCCGCGCACGAAAGTCAGCTGCGGGCAGCGGCGCTTGGCCTCCACTGACGGCATGGCCGAGCGCACTCCGAAGCGACGGGCCTCGTAACTGGCCGCAGCCACGACCCCGCGTGCACTGGCTCCACCCACGGCCAGCGGTCGGCCTCGCAACTCGGGGTGGTCGCGCTGCTCCACGGAGGCGTAAAACGCATCCATATCAGCGTGCATGATCACGCGGCTGTGTTCTATCATGGCGTCGCCGGGAGCAGGTCCAGATGGATGCCACTCTAGCTCTGGGTGCCACTGAGGTTCAAGGGCGCGCTGGCGTCGCAGTTGCTGCGAAAAGCCGGGACAGTGGCAGCGTTACGGTGAACTGAGGCCGCTATAACGACGGGTCACGAGCAGCTGTCGCCAGTTGCGGGTGAGTTGTCGAAGGCCGGTTCAGTCCAGACTACCCATTACCTGGCGGATAGCGTTGTTGAAATAGCCCGAGAAGTCCTGCGCCAGTAACGACGGTAACCGGTGGCGCGGTGTCAGGATCGCAGTTCGGTAGGCAATAGCGGGTTCAAGTTGGCGAAAAACGATGTTGCTTCTGCCGAGCTGATTCCATTGATTCTCAAAGTAATTAACGGTCAACGGGCTGGCGAGTGACCAGGCGAGGCCTGCTTCAATCAGCGGGAAGCGGGAGACGGTATTGGCCATCTCAAAGCGGATATTCAGATCAGTACCGCAATCGCGAGCAGCTTGTTCAAGCCGTAGCCGAGTCGCATTACCGGGCAGAAATATGCCGAGCGGCTCCGGCGCGATTTCGCGAAGATGAATCATTTCCTGGCTGGCCAGGGGATGATCGCAATTGAGCGCACACACACAGCGCTCGGTGATCTCCTCGGCGTTCACCAGCGGACTTTCCGTTTCAATCTCGGCAAAGCCGATGTCGAACTGCTGGGAGGCCAGGCTGTCATATACCTGATGTGACGGCTGACTCGACAGATAGATGCTGACATCGGGTCGGGTACTGACGTAGTCGGCAATAACTTGTGATGCCAAGAGGTCGGAGATAATGGGCATGCAGGCGATGCGTAATTCGCCAGCCTTGAGGTTGGCGGCGCTGCGCATTTTGGTTTCCACGTTCTGGACCTGGTCGAGGATTGCGGCTGCTTCGTTCATTAGGTAGTGGGCTTCGGGGGTAGGCAGCAGGCGGCGGTTGCGTCGCTGAAACAAGGTCTGACCGATGCTGTTCTCAAGACGATGGATCAGGTTGGTGATGGCAGGCTGGGTACAGCCGAGGTTCGCCGCGGCCTCGGTCACTGACCCGGTGCGCATCACTTCCTGGAAAGCGTTCAGTTGTTTCAGGTTCATGCCGAGGCCTATGGTTTCCAGACTTGCATATTCATTACAAAATTCTATCAAAAATAACTCTGTAATAATTTGACAATATGTCTTGGTAGGTGGATAGTCGCTGACCCCGGATCCCGTTTTCCGTATAGAGGGCCGGTTTTTCTCAGCATTACACCTAATTGAGGAGACAAGATGATGATAGTCAAGAGAGGTTTACTGGCTGGCGTTGTAGCCGGTTTAGGCCTGATGATGGGCAGTGTCCAGGCACAGGACATGACGTTCTTCCGCATCGGCACCGGCGGCGCCGGTGGTACCTACTACCCGATCGGTGGTCTTATCGCCAATGCGATTTCAAACCCGCCTGGCTCGCGCGCCTGTGACAAGGGCGGCAGTTGCGGTGTGGCGGGGCTGGTCGCGATCGCAGTATCGACCAACGCTTCGGTAGCCAACATGAACGCAATCCATGCTGGCCAGTTGGATGCTGGCCTTGCCGGTGCACAGAGTGTGACCCAGGGTTATAACGGCGAAGGCAAATTCGTCGGCAACAAGAAGGATAATGTTCGGGTGATTGCCAATCTGTACCCTGAAGACATGCACCTGGTTTCACCCAAGGGTGTGCATTTTTCCAGTCTGAAAGATTTGAACGGCAAGCGCGTTGGTGTTGCTGCAGCCGGTTCAGGCACCCAGGTATCGGTGCGCATGATTCTCAAGCACTACGGTATCAAGGCTAAAGAGCATGAACTGGGCCTGGGGCAAAGCGCCCAACGCCTGGCGGACGGCCAGTTGGATGCCTTCTTCTATGCCGGGGGTACTCCGTTTGCTGCGTTAATCCAGCTGGGTTCGACCAAAGGGTTTGAACTGTACAAATTCTCCGAAGATGAACGCAAAGCGATTAACGGCATCATTCCCTACTATGTGCCTTCAGACATTCCGGCAGGAGTGTACGAGACCATCGGCTACGATGTTCCCACGGTGGCGGTCAATGGCCAGCTGGTTACATCAGCCGGCCAGCCTGAAGAGCTGATTTACAATATCACCAAGGCTTTGTGGAACAAGAACACCCGCAAACTGCTGGATAAGGGTCACGCTAAGGGCAAGGCCATTAAACTGGAAACAGCGCTCAAAGGCGTATTGATTCCGTTGCATCCGGGTGCTGAGCGCTACTACAAAGAAATCGGCATGATCAACTGATCAGCTGTGATGTTGCAGTAAGTCGGAACGGAGGCAGGCGGATGCCTGCCTCCGTTCTTTTTTCTGAAGTCCTAAAGCGGTAGGGGGGGGGTTGTTGGTGGCGCAACTCAATGTCGAACAGACCGAAAAGCTTGAGCAACAGTACGACTCCGGTCTTCAGATCAGGGCAGTTGGACCGTGGCTGGTCAGGTTTACCTTCCTTTTCTCGATTCTTTTCGCGGCTTATCACTATGTGACAGCGGGCACTGGTGTGCCGGTCGATTACTGGCACATGGGTTTTCATATGTCGGGCGTAATCATCCTGGTGTTCATCGGTTACCCGATGCTCAAAAGGAATCGTTCCCGCGAGTTGCATGCCAACACCTGGTGGCGTTTTTCCAATGTGCCGCTTTGGGACTGGCTGCTGATCCTGGCTGGGGTGGCGTCGTCACTTTATATCGGCATCACCTGGTACGAAATTGATTTCGAGTTGCTGGGTCGGCGCTTTTTCCTGCCCGAACAGGTCTTGCGCCAGGGAGACCCCGCGTTTATTGACGTGGTCTTTGGCACTATTCTGATCGCGGTGCTGCTGGAGGCTGTGCGCAGAACCCTTGGCATCATAGTTCCGATCATTATTCTTCTATTTACCGTCTACGCGGTACTCGGTCAGTACATGCCCCTGATGATTCTCAAGCACCCCGGCATCAACTGGGCACAGTACATCAACAACATGTATTTTCCCGCCGAGGGTATCTACGGCGTGACCTTGTGGATCGTATCCACCGTGGTATTTCATTTCGTCCTGTTTGGTGTGATTGCACAACGCATGGGTCTGGGTCAGTTTTTTGTGGACGTAGCAACGGTAATCGCGGGCCGCTATACCGGCGGGTTGGCCAAAGTCAGTGTCGTGTCTTCGGCATTTTTCGGCACCATTTCGGGGTCCTCGATTGCCAACACGGTCTCGACTGGGTCGCTGACCATTCCCAATATGAAGCGCATGGGATATCCCGGGCACCTTGCCGGCGGGGTTGAGGCTGCCTCCAGCGCGGGCGGGCAGATTACGCCGCCGATCATGGGTGCAGCGGCGTTCGTCATGGCGGAATTCCTCGAGGTGCCGTATACGACCATCGTGCTTGCGGCAATTGTGCCCGCAGCCATGCACTATGTGGGTGTGTTGTCGATCGTGCACTTCAAGGCCAAACGTCTGGGCCTCAAAGGTATGCCGGCTGAGGAGATCCCGCGTCTGCTGGCGGTACTGAAAAGAGGATGGCCGACCGCTTTGCCTCTGGTGGTGCTGATTTATGTACTGTTCAGCGGTTATTCGCCGCACATGGCAGCTTTCTGGGGCATCACTACTGCCCTGGGAGTCGGGCTGGTCAACCCCATGCACCGTATCGGCTTGCGCGACATCCTCGAGGGCTGCGCAACCGGCGTGCGTTACGCACTGGCCGTGGGTGCAGTATGTGCCGCCATCGGCATCGTGGTCGGTGTGGTCAACTCGACCGGATTGGGCTTTCGCCTCGGTTTCATGGTCACAAACGGAGCACTTGCGATCGGCGAAAATCTGTATTCACTCTTTGCCTGGATTCCGCTAATCAATTTTTCGATCCAGGGTCTGACTCTGTTTATATCGTTGTTGCTTATTGCGGTCACCTGTATCCTGATGGGAGCCGGGTTGCCGACTACGGCGCTCTACATCATGCTTGTTACAGTGGCCCAGCCGGCATTGGCCAACCTCGGGGTGCCGCCACTGGCATCTCATCTGTTCGTTCTGTATTACGGGGTCATCTCGGAGATTACTCCACCGGTCTGCGCCTCGGCATATGCTGCAGCTGGGATTGCCGGCGCCAACCCTTTTCGTACCGGTGTATCTGCCTTCACTCTGGGCATCGCCAAGCTGATGGTGCCGATGGTGTTTGTCTATTCTCCGGCCATGCTGATCGTTATCGAGGATTACTTCACCTGGACGTCGTTCCTGTCGACAACACTCAGCTGTGCGGTGGGCATCTTTATGGTCGCGACTTCCGTTGCGGGCTATTTTCTGGTGCGGATGCCCGTCATTATTCGCTGGGCCATGGCGCTGGCAGGCGTGTTGCTGGTGGCGCCTGGAACCCAGAGCGATCTGCTGGCATTGGCGTTTGTCGCGCCGGTACTTCTGCAGCAGGTAATGGCCTGGCGCAGCGCCCGGCCTGTTCTTCCGGATAATGTCTGAGGCTGACTCTCACGACGTAACAGTTATCGGAGCGGGCATTGTTGGCATCTGCTGTGCACTGGAACTTGCCAATAGCGGCCTGACTGTACGGGTCGTTGACTGGGAAGCGCCGGGCCAAGGAACGAGTTTTGGTAACGCGGGTGTGATTTCCCCGTGGTCGTGTGTGCCACAGTCCCTGCCGGGACAATGGAAGAGCATCCCACGCTGGACCTTCTCTCCTGATGGACCGGTCGCACTGCGCTGGGCTTACCTGCCGTATCTTGTGCCGTGGCTGGTACGTTTTCTGGCGAGCGCCCAGAGCTCCCGTGTTAGCGGGATCGCCGATGCCATTCTGGCGCTGAACCGTAACTGCCGGAATCTTTACCGTGAACTGCTGAACGGCACGGGCCACGAAGACCTGGTGTGCGATTCCTACTATATCCACGTGTTTCGCAACGCACGCCATGTTGACCCAGATCAGACACAGTGGGCGTTGCGCCGTGAGCGCGGCGTGCCACTGGAATTTATCAGCGGTGATGAGGCGCGGGAGATAGAGCCGGCACTTGCACCAGAATACCAGGCGGCGGTTTTGATCAAGGGTCAGGCCCGGGCAATGAACCCAGGAAGGCTGGGAGAGGTTCTGGCCGAAAAAGCGCGACGCCTGGGTGTGGTGTTCACGCGTGCCCGGGTGTGCGAAATCATCCCAGCAACACCCAGGTCATTCGAGGTGCGTACCGACCAGGGTATTTTCAGTTCACCCCAGGCGGTAGTGGCGGGTGGTGCCTGGTCTGCCCGACTGCTGGCACCGCTGGGAGTACGGGTGTCGCTTGAGGCGGAGCGAGGCTATCACGTGGTCTTTGCCGATCCCGGGGCCGCCCTTAACAATTCCGTTATGGATGGGGACAAGAAATTCGTGGCGAGCTCCATGGAGACGGGCCTGCGCTGTGCTGGCACGGCTGAATTTGCCGGGCTGGAGGCTGTGCCCGACTACCGCCGAGCGAAGGTGATCTCCCGGCTTGCCCGGGGCATGCTGCCAGGCCTTAATACGGCGGATGTGAGCGAATGGATGGGTTCGCGACCCGCCACACCTGATTCCTTGCCATGCATCGGTCCTGTCCCGGGGCAGACAGGATTATTTGCCGCATTCGGCCACGGTCACATGGGCCTCACCCAGGCGCCGATGACCGGACAGTTGACGGCTGCAATGGTCTGTGGCTCGCCCAGTCCGATCGACATCACGCCATATTCTCTGGACCGGTTCTAGCTACTGGCGATCGTTCTGTGTGATTGTTATATGGTCGGTAACTACGGTTGCCCACCGTACGCCGGTTCTGAATAAACGGAAAATTCTAGTTTCCCTATTCAGATTAGGCCAGCCGGACCACGGCCGGTGCAAGAAAAGTAGGTGTGTCAGCTAAGGCAGTCTTTCAATTGAAATAGTAGTAGGCGGTTTTCCCCGTAGCGTTTCAATCTACGGGCAACAACGACAGCTTGTGTTGAGAGAGGGTATGGGGCTCAGTTTCAGTCCGAAGAGACATGATCCATCGTAGTTATACTACCGCAACATGAGTACCTGGAAAATTTTTTGCCCAGGCCCGTCACTGAAGCATTGGGTCAATGAAATAGATCCTGGTTTTTTTCAGCCCACAAGCCGGTCAATTGCGGTTAACGGCGCGATACTGGGGGTTTCATGCGGTTATTGGGCTGTGATGGATTACCATGTTGTTCCATCGGTGCTGTTGCTCGCAGATAACGTTGATGAATTTATGTCCGGTGTTGTCTTGTGGTGCCCGGAAAAATTGATAACTGAAACCCAGCGTTATCGGCCAGATGTCATCCAGACACTGGATGGTTTTGAGAAGTCTTTTTTCCCTAAAAATTCTGATCTTTGTGGGCCAGGTAGTATGGATCCAGAGATGCTCTGGCATACCTTTACCCTGGTGGCAGCAATTGCGAAAGCATTGCATGAAGGGGCCAGGGAAATCCTGATATACGGAGCCGATATGCAGGGAGCAGGTTATTTTGATTCCCGGCTGGATTCAGAGCACGACACTCACTCAACGATTCGCTGGGGTGAGGAATGCAGGGTATACCGAATAGTTGAGAAGTTCTGCCGTGAACGAGGCATAAAGCTCATCAGAAAAAAAACCTATTATTCGTAACTCCAGTTGTCGAGAATATCCAATGCAGAGGGGTTCTTCTCTAAGGTATCAAGGTATCGGATAATTGAGTGCTCATAACTAGCCCGCTCGTTCTCACAGGCAGAACGCTTCATTTCTGGATTGAAAGCGCCATTGCTGATGCACTCTACAATGCAGTTACTGCACAGCCGTTGTACCCAGCATTGTTTGCAGGTCTTAGTTGTATCCTGATAATAGGGCTGAAAAAGGGCCTCGACGACATCGATATCAATTCCGTCAAAAACGTTGCCTACGCTATTACCTTCGAATTTCTCACAGATATAGGTATCACCATTAGGTCGGATGTAGGTCTGAAAAACCATCGGAATACACTGTCCAGTGGGAAAGGGGATCGTTTCATTCAGCGGTTTATCTGGTCGTTTACTGATTCGGATAGTCGCACCCCTCAGAAAGTGATAAAAAGCTATGGATTGGCGCTTGTCACTCCCTATACCTTCTGCCAGTTTTTTATAGTAAGCATCTTCAGCCTGGTTCAGCACATCGTCGTATTGGTTCGCCAGCGGGTGATGCTCAAAGAAATCTGTATGTTCTGCACTGATGGTGGAAAGGCCTACGTTGACAGCCTGTGTACCGAGGCGCTCAATAAAGGTCTCCTCCAGGCTGTCTAAGTCGAGTGGCCCGGAAAGCACCGAATTAAAAATGACCCTGTTCTGGAAATAATCTGGATCAGCCTCTCGAATCATTCTTACCGATGTCAGTACCGACTCAAAGACGCTGCCCGGTTCTTTCCAGTACTTTCGGTAACGGTCTGTACTTTGTTGATCTCCATCCAGCGAGACAGTTAGGCCAAAATTGTTTTCTATCAGAAAATCAATTTTTTCCTGATTCAGCAACGTCGCATTGGTAGTCATAGTGAATAAAATCTGATCACCAAAAATTTCTTTGGCGTATGCGACAGTGTTTCGGATCAACGGATAGTTGATCATCGGCTCTCCACCGTAGAAGCCGAGTGTCAGTTCAGAAGAAGTCTTCCGTGAATGTGTAAACAGGAAATCAACAGCTTGTCGCGCTACTTCATTGCGCATAGTGTTATTGCTGAAGTTGGGCGACTGGGGGTAATGTTCGGAGTAACAGCAGTAGCTGCATCTAAGGTTGCACTGTTCGGTGACACAAAGAACGCAGGTTGTCAGGTGATCAGTGATGGCTTGGCGATATCCGGTAGTTGTAATCGGGTTATGGAAATCAAACTCTTGATAGTTAGTAAAAGCCTCGCGTATTTCCGGATGGCCGGCCAGAAAGGTACCGAGGCTGTCGCTAGGTACAGTGGTGTGTGTAGCGGTATCGCCATGAAGCCAGGCGCTAAGTGTCTCGATACAACAATCATCGAGCTGGTAGAAGCGGTTGTTAAACGGTAGGTACAGATAGGAGTGCTTTCCGGTGTGGAAGAACTTATGGGGTAGAGCACTCACTGTCGATGGTTTGACACATCGACTTCCGGGTCATCATGGTGACAGTGACTGGGGTTTAACATCAGCCCCAGTCACTCAACAGATAAAGGAGTTAGTGTGTTTGGTGTAGCAGGCGTGTATTCTCAATATCCTTTTACCCTATTTACCGTCTTTGGCGCTTTTTTTCTTGTTGTCGGTCCAGGTCTTTTTGTTTGATGTCCAGGTGCCGCTGGTTGTGCAGCCACAACTACAAGAACAGGTTGTTTCATCCGCGCCCAGTACATCGCCGACACCAAAATCGATGCTGGTTCCGGCTGTCTTGCGTCCAACTGTTTTTCTCCGGCCACCAGACACATTCTCGAGATCCTTATCATGTATTTTTTTGTCTTTTGTCATCTGTCTTTGGTCCTGGTTCCAATAACTATCGCCAAGTTATATACCAAACTAGCAAACAATGCTAGTTTTCCTACGATATCTTTCAAAAAGGTCATCAGATAAGCTTGTGCCATGGGCACGAACCCCCGGCGCCCCCCGGTATGCATGAACAAAATGGATTGGTTCGGGTTGTAATCACGGGCGCGCTGGATGCAGGCCGCCATGGATTTGCCGGGATAAACTGGATCTAGTCATGAACGGCCAGCCTGATTCAGGATTCAGATCGTTTGTCGAGACAGTCGATGCATCACTCGAGGAGCATGGGCAACGCACCTTCCCATCCAAATTCTACGTGGCCACTTACCTCCAGCGGTTCGGATCTTCCCACGCCTTCCGGGAAAGGGCCTCGTCATGAATATCCTGCTCACTTCCATAGACGACTCAAACTTCAAGGCTCCAAGCTACGGGCTCTGGTGCCTGAAAGCTCACCTCGATTGTTCCACCGAGTTCAGGGGGCAGGTCGATATCCGACCGATACTTGATGAGGGGGAGGCCAGCCCATTCGATGTCATGGTCGACCATGATGTCTTTGGCATTCAGTTGTGCATCTGGAGTGAATCCCAACTACTCGACCTCGCCCATCGGTTACGAACGTCTAATCCCGAGCTCGTCATCTTGGCCGGAGGCCCACAAGTGACTCCCCAGAACCCAGCTCTGATGCGAGCCATCGAGAACGGGGTCATCGATCTGGCCATTTCAGGTCGTGCAGAGCAAGCCCTCCTAGAGGTTCTCGTCAACATCGAAGGCAAGCCGGATCGGCGCAGCTCCGCCAATGAATTCGGGCCGATCTACAGTCATTCGATTGCCGAGGAGGAAATATCCTCTCCGATCACGACCAGTCCTGAGTTCCTCGAAGCCTCCATCGACAGCGGTCGACTCCAACTCCTCACCTCCGACGGATGTGCGTTTCAGTGTACCTACTGCAACATGGCAGGAAATTACCGTGCCCACTCTCTCGAGCACATCTTCCAGGACATCGCTTACATCCGGGAACACGTCGACGCCAAGAAAATGCAGGTCGATCTCCTCGATGGAACTTTCGTCCTCAACCGGCAGCGGGCTCTCGAAATCTTGGCCGAGCTTCAAACGCTTGGAGACGACTGGACCTTCCATGCCGAGATCAACATCGAGCGCCTCGATGCACAACTGATCGAAGCGATGGCACTGGCCGGATTCCGATCAATCGAGATCGGGCTTCAGTCCTCGAATGTCCAGACTCTCTCGAGAATCAAGAGGGGATTCTTTCGCGAGGACCGCTTTCGACAAAATGTCCGCCTTGCCGAAGAGTTCGGTATCGAAACGAAGGTCAATCTGATCATTGGTCTACCTGGAGAATCGCTGTCGGACTGGCTCACTTCGGTCGACTTCTGTGGTTCTCTCGGTAGCCTGGCCATCGTGTCGAGCACTCTCCGCATTTTCCCTTCCACGGCTCTCTTCAACCAAGTCGAGCAATTCGGATTCGATGTCGATCCGAGGGACGGTCGCATTCACGCGAGTTCTACGATGCCCGCGGAACAAGTCGAACGCGCACAGTGCTACAACATGGTCCTCGATCTCCTCTGGAATCCGGTCGCTACGAGGAAGCAGATCCGCGGCCTAGTCGAGGAATCTTTCGAAGGCAGCCTGGCGGCGTTTCTATGCGCTGCCCTGCAACGAACGGTTGAACTTCGAGAAACCGTCGAGCCACGGGAACTTCCCGGTAGGTTCCTCGACGATCTTTCCAAGGCGATAGTCCCCAATGAGCAAGAGTGGCACAAGTGCAGCCAAATCCCTTAGCTACCACCTCGTCGGTGATATCGCCTGAGCCTTTTTCATGCTAGGTAGGGTATCCTGTGGTTGCTGGGTGGTATGGGTGCTTGCAAAAGAACTACAAAATAGGTGACGCTATGCGATGTGGCTTCCCTCTAGAAAAAAGGAGAAGGTGAAATAGTTATTAGAGATAACGGGGTTTATCTGAAACAGACTAACGGCCAGGTTCTGGGCCCGCTGCTGGCCCGAGGCCCCCATCTGCTAAAAGCAAATTCCTATCTCTAAGTTTCTATCCCTTATCCCTCGGGTTTTGTTAGCGAAGATGGAGATGAAGAAACATGCTGCAATATTTTGGGAGCGACTAGCTGAACTTGACGCGTCCGATTATAAGCCGTACCTGCCATCTCAGAATGAATTGCGGCGCCCCCCTACCGTTGAGATCAACAATACATGCAACATAAATTGCTTGATGTGCAATACCCTCATGGCAAAGCGTCAAAAGGGCGTCATCAAGGATGATCTATTAATACAAGTATTACAAGAATTAAAAGCAGAGGGCGTCGAAGCTGTCGATGTTCACACAATCGGCGATCCGTTGGCGAATCCCAGGTTACCTCAGATATTAGCTGTGTTCCGAGAAGTTGGTATGATCTTAGTCTTGAGTACCAATGGTTTACTATTGGAACGTCATCTGGATACATTGCTTGAATATAGAGACATCTCTTCCCATATTCGATTTAGTATCGATGGTGCTACGAAAGAAACTTACGAACTTATACGCGCTGGTGGAAAGTGGAATGACCTGCTTCACAATATCCAACTGGCTAAGGAAGAATTGTTGCCACGTGGATACTCTATTTCATCCAACATGGTCTTGTCTAATGACAACGTTCATGAGGTTGGTCAATTTATTCAATTATTTCGTCAATTTATCGATCCGCGTTGGATGAGTTTTGGTTTTATGAATAGTCTGTCTCCGGATACTTCGTATTTTCACCGGGTAAACCTGTTTCCTGAAGCTACATTTCCAAATAGACCATGCCAGCTGCCATTCCGGTCCCTCTGGGTTCATCATGATGGCGCCGTTTCAAGTTGCTGTCGAGATTACCATGGTGAACTTATTGTGGGTGACATTAAGAATCAGTCAATTCGGGATGTTTGGAATGGACATGTATTAGAGAAATTGCGTGAGGCGCACAGAAAGGGAGAGGTGAAGGACTATAGGTTATGTGACAATTGCTTCATTGTGGATGATAGGATTGTGGCACTATTCAATGCCTTGATGGAGTACCTTGTCAGAAAAGAGCCATATGGTCCAGCGGAATATTATCAAGAGAAGGTCGATCGTTTCACTGAGATTATTCAAAGTGGGGGACCATTCGAGCCCAAGTTTAGTCAACCGATGTTTGTCAAGGAAATACTGTCCATAAGGTAGCTCTAGTTTCCGCTAACTGGGTCTTGACATCAAAAGCTACTAATTACATCGTAAAGAAAGCATCTCACACCCTCAACCGGCTAGGGTTATAGTGTATGCCGAGCCACCTGGTGCTTCCGGAGCCCCCTATCTTGGCGGGGGAACGGTCAAGATATACAAGATCCGGTTCTAGTTACCATTGGCCTTAAGGGTGATCGCTATCCGCCCGCTGGCAGGAGTTGGCCACTGTAAGCAAAAACTCCCGGCGCCCCCCCGGTGTGTATGAACAAAATGGACTGATCCGGGCCGCAATCACGGGCGCGCTGGATGCAGGTCGCCATGGATTTACCGGTATAGACCGGATCCAGCAGCAACGCTTCAAGGCGGGCGCAAAGGTGGATTGTGTCGCGGGCCGCATCATTAAGCTGGCCATAACCCGGAGCAAAGGAATGGTCTGTCAGCTGGATATCCTGTAGCCGGACCGGTGATTTGATCTCCAGCAGTTCAGCAATCTCCTGGCAGCGCGCCGTGATTCGAGCGAGTTGGGCTTGGCGGTCCCGACGCACACAGGCACCGGTTACATTGATGCTGCTGCCCATTGCCCGCAAACCGAAGAGCAGCCCGGCGTGGGTATTGCCGCTGCCCGAGGCGACCACGATTTCATCGACCCGGTAATCGGCATCGGCCAATTGCTCGAGAATCTCGCCCGCTGCGCGAACATAACCAAGTGCCCCGAGGGGAGGGTGCCCTGGCGCCAGCGGAATAATGTACGGCTTTTTGCCCGCTATACGCAGCTCCTCGGCCAGTTTCCGCAGATTATTATCTGCGCCGCTCTCATCTTCACCCTTGGGATAGGTGTGTATTACCGCACCCAGAATCCGGTCCAGCAATACGTTCCCCGATTGACGGTATTCGGGCCGCGAATCGGTCACCCGTTCTTCGAGTTGAATATGACAGGCAAGACCGAGTTTGGCAGCCCCCGCCGCCGCCATGCGCACAAAGTTTGACTGCACGGCGCCGGTGATCAAAATGGTATCGGCGTTTTGCACCAGCGCATCGCCCAGGTAGTATTCCAGCTGACGCGCCTTGTTGCCGCCTAGCGCCAGGCCGGTGCAGTCATCGCGTTTGATATAGAGCGTGGCCCCACCAAGGTGTGCGCTGAGGTTGGGCATCGCCTCGATGGGGGTAGGTGTGTGTGCCAGTGGAACACGGGAGAATTGTTGCAGTTTCCCAAGAGGCGGCATAGCAGAGATGGTATGAGTTGGGTTGCCGTGGGAGCAAGTTCGCCGAGTGCAGATGCCAGAGGCGAGCGTTGGTTGCTCAGGCGCTCAGAGTTGCCCCACCTTGGGCAATGCGTTTATCGATGAATTCATCAATTTCGGCGAGGTGCTCATCGGCCAGAGGTGGCGGCGTGAACTCAGCGAGCGCCTGGCGGGCAATCCGGTTGGCACGCTGAGTCGTGTCCTGCGCGCCGTTTTCACTCCAGGTTTCAAAGTTGGACCAGTCCGAGAGCAGTGGCGTGTAAAAGGCTGTTTCATAACGCGCCAGGGTATGCTCGGTGCCAAAAAAGTGGCCGCCCGGTTCGATCTCATCAAACGCTGAAAGGGCGAGGGTGTCCTCATTGCACTCGACCGGCTGCATGAGGCTCGCGAACATCTGCAGCATTTCCACATCGATAATGAATTTCTCCAGCGACGCGGTTAGGCCGCCCTCGAGCCAGCCGGCGCCGTGCATTAGGATATTGCCCCCACCCATAATGGCACCCCAGCAGGACATTTGTGATTCATATGCCGATTGCGCATCAGGCGCATTGGAGGCATTGACGTTTGACGTACGGTAGGGCAGGTGATAACGCCGGGCTAATTGTCCCGAAGCGAAAGCCGCCTTCACATACTCCGGTGTACCGAAAGCCGGCGCACCCGATTTCATATCAACGTTGCTGGTGAAGCCACCGTACACCACCGGTGCGCCGGGACGAACAATTTGTGCCAGCGCGATACCTGCCAGGGCTTCGGCATTCTGCTGGGCCAGCGCACCCGGCAGTGTCACCGGCGCCATGGCACCGGCCAAGGTGAACGGGGTTAGGATCATGGCCTGACGGGCACGGGCAAAGTCGATAATCCCTGCGCACATCAGTTCATCAAGTTGCAGCGGTGAGTTGGCGTTGATGACCGTGTAGCAGTGCACTTGTTCCTCGAACGCTTGCGGGCCAAAGCCGTGGGCAATGCGCAGGATCTCCAGAGAATCGGCAACGGCCTGCCGGCCCCGTGAGTAAATAAAGGTAGGCTTATCGGTCAGTGTTACTACCGAGCGCGTGCTGTAGAGGTGACGCACATTGATCGGCAGATCCTGCGGCTCTACCATGGGCGTGGTCAGGTGCAGTACATCGTAGGTCTGTGCCAGGCGCAAAAGGTCACGGAAAGTCTCGTGGGTGCCTGCGCGGCGGCCCCCTTCAAGGTCTGAGTAATGTGGCGGCCCGCCGACGGTGGCAAATACCAGGTTGTTGTCCCCAACCTCGAACCAGTGTTCCGGTGCCCGGCCATGCATCGTGAAGCTTTGAGGTGCCTGGCTGACGGTCTCGAGCACCATGTCGGGATCGAAGCGCACCATCAGAGTTTCGTCATCTACTACCGGTGCGCCCGCCTGGGCATAAAGTTTCCGGGCCTCGGCGCTCAGTACTTTGATGCCCTTGTCGCGCAACAGGGTGAGCGAGGTCTGGTGGATCGCCTCTATATGGTCTTCGCTGAACTGGGCGATCGGCGGGTAGGGGTTTTTCAGGTGCTGCCACGGAGGCTTGGCTTGGTGCGGTTCGCTCGCGTTACTTCGGCGCGATCGCCCACGTCGCCCACGTAATTGATCTGACGGCATTGAATTGACCCGAATCGGTTCGTGGCGGACAAGCCTGCTTAGATACGCATCCGCTCTCCGGCAGGGTCCCAGGCTGGTTCTTTTAATGTCACGGCCCCGCGTCGTTGACCGACCACATCGACCATCAGCGGTTCATCACCCTCATTGACTTTGGTGTTCAGCAGGCCCATGGCAAGGCTCTTGCCGGTGTGGTGCCCATAACCGCCCGAGGTCACAAAGCCGACCCGTTGATCGCCCTGCCAGATCGGCTCATAGCCGGAAGCGTCGGCGCCGTCGGCGTCAATTTCCAGGGTCACCAGGCGTTGATCGACGTTGTTGTCCGCTCGCTCTTGGGCAGCGGCTTGGTGGCCAATGAAATCATCGCGCGCCCAGTCAATCCAGCGATCCATCCCGGTCATGCCCGGAGTCCGGTCCTGGGTAAACTCGGCACTCCAGATACCAAAGCTTTTTTCAAGCCGCAGCGAGTTCATGGCGTAGAAGCCAAACTCGCGGATACCGTGGGCTGTTCCGGCCTCTAGGAGCATTTCCCGTAGCGCAATATGTTCCGTTGCGCCGCAGTTGATCTCATAGCCCAGTTCTCCACAGACCGACAGCCGTCCGACACGGGCGCGGATAAGGCCCACGTCCAGCGTGGCACAGCCCATGAAAGGCAAGGTATCGCCATCAACGCTCTGGGGCGTAAGCGCGGCCAGCACCTCACGGGATTTGGGTCCGGCCAGGCCGAAACCCACTGTGGCATCGGAGATATCACGCACTTCTACGCCTTCGCTGCGGTGATCATGAAACCAGCGCATGTGCCAGTTGCGCAGGTAGTACGAGCCCATGATCCACCAGCGGCCATCACCCCAGTTGAACACGGTAAGGTCTCCCTTGAGGCGCCCGCTCGGTGCCAGCATCGGCGCCAGGCGAGCCCGCCCAGGCTTTGGCAGGCGGCCGGCCATGAGCTGGCTGAGCCAGGCCTCGGTCGCAGGCCCCGTGATCTCGTACCGCGAAAAGCCGCTGATGTCGATAAGCCCTACGCCCTCGCGCACAGCTAGGCACTCCTCGGCCACAATCTCAAACGCATTGGAGCGCTTCAAGGTCGGCGTTTCCGAAAAATCACCTGAGGCAAAAACCAGCGGTACTTCAAGACCCCAGCTGCAGCCCCACTGGGCGCCGGCGCTGTTCATGGCGGACCAGGCTGGTGCTTTTTTAAGCGGCCGCCCGGCGGGCAACTGCTCGTTAGGATAGGTCATGATAAAACGCCGCGAATAAAACTGCCCGGTGGTTTGGCGTATGTACTCGCGGTTCGAGGTGAAGTCACCGTAGCGGGCAATATCCATTGGCCAGGCGTCAGCCTCGGTCTCGCCATGAATCATCCATTCGGCGAGCGTTTTACCGACACCACCACCTTGCAAAAAGCCGGCCATCACACCGCAGGCAAGCCAGTAGTTGGGCACTGTGCTGACCGGGCCGACCAGCGGGTTACCGTCAGGCGAGAAGGTAAAGGCGCCATTGACCCAGTTTTTCACACCCACTTCGGTCAGCACCGGGTAGCGGGTGAAGGCCATTTCCAGTTCATCCGAGATACGGTCGATATCCTCCTGAATCAGTTCTATGCCGTAGTCCCAGGGAGCCCCGTCCATATTCCAGTGCTTGTGGTTAATCTCGTAGATCCCGACCAGTATGCCTTGCTGGTACTGACGCATATAGGTGAAGCCTTCCAGATCTACCGCCATCGGCAGTTCATGGTCGAGTGCAGCCACCTCGGGAATGGTATCGGTCAGCAGGTAGTGGTGCTCCAGTGGGGAAAGCGGTAACTCGAGGCCGACCATGCGGCCAACCTGCTTGGCCCAGAGTCCGCCGGCATTAACCACGTGTTCGGCATGAACCGACCCCTTGTCGGTGATCACGTCCCAACTGCCATCGGCACGCTGTTGCAGTTCTTCGACCTTGGTGTGTTCGATGACTTTGGCACCGCGTTTTTTCGCTGCGCCGGCATAAGCATGTACGGTGCCCGTCGTATCGACGTACCCCTCGCGGTCACACCATAGACCCCCAAGCACACCGGCGGTGTCCATGATGGGGCATTTGGCCTTGACCTCCTCAGGGGTAATCAGATGGCAATCCTCGATACCGATGGTCTGAAAAACGCGGTAGGCGGATTGCAGCCATTCCCAGCGGGCCGGTGCCGAGGCGACAGAAATACCGCCGGTCATGCTGAGGCCAATGTCCTGCCCGGACTCGGCCTCGATCTGGGACAGCAGGTCGATGGTATAGGCCTGAAGAGCCGCCATATTGGGATCGGCATTCAGGGCATGCACTCCGCCGGCGGCATGCCACGAGGAGCCGGCAGTTAACACTGAACGCTCCAGCAGACAGACGTCCGACCAGCCAAACTTGGCAAGGTGGTAGAGCACTGAGGTGCCGACCACGCCGCCGCCAATGACTACCACTCGATAATGTTCACTCATCTTCTTTGTTCTCGGAATTGGGTGTTGCCGTGGGGTTATTCTTATTAACCCATTAGCGCCTTGATATCAGCGTTCATTTTTTCGATCACTTGGGCGAGGTCGTGCTGTTCTTGCTCAGTTAAGGGTGCCAGCGGGTTTCGTGGCGGGCCCGCCGGCAGGCCGCGAAGCGCACTCGCGTATTTGATGCACTGGCCAAATTTGCCGCCTTGTTCCAGTATGGCCAGTAGCGGCAACATTGCGGCCATGATCTTGCGGCCCTGTTCAAAATCCTGGTTTACGACGCAGGCTTGGTACAGCGCGATATGAGCCTCGGGTGCGAAGTTACCCCCCGCACATACCCAACTGCGGGCTCCCCAGACGAAAAACTCCAGTGCCTGGTCATCGGCGCCACAAGACAGCTGAATATTGGGGTAGTCGTTGGCCAGCAGGTGCAGCCGGTTGATGTCGCCCGAAGATTCTTTGATGGCGCAGAAATTTTTTGAAGCGCTTACCAACCGCAGGTATTCCTCACCCATGTTGACACCGGTGCGGCCCGGATAGTTGTAGAGCATGATCGGCAGGCCCGCGGCCTGGTCGATGGCAAGCGCATGCGCGGCATTTTCACTTTCCGTGGGCAGAACGTAGGGTGGTGAGTTGACCAGCAGGGCGTCAGCTCCGGTTTGTTTCGCCGCTTGCGCCAACTCAATGGCGTCTTCGGTTCGGATCGCCCCGACACCGACCATCAGCGGCACTCGGCCATTGATGACTCCGTGGGCGGCCTGCATCAGGCCGACGCGTTCTGCCGTGGTCTGCGCGTAGTATTCGCCGGTGGTGCCGGCTACGACGATCCCGTGCACACCGGCATCGACCAGAAATTCGACCACCTGGGCAAAGCCGCCCTCATCGATCGAGCCGTCATCATGGAAAGGGGTAATGACGGGCGTATAAATGCCAGAAAATTGCATCAGCGGTTCTCCTGGCAATATTTACTGGTGCTCGCTGACCGGTTCGAGCGCCTCGAGGATCGGCTCGACCCCAAGGCCGGGTGTGTCTGAGGCGCTCATGGTGCCTTCATGAACAGTGGGCGCACCGGTGGCGATATCGATCGTGGCGTATTCGTGGAAAGCCGATGACTGAAACTGAAAGGCCGCCGGCGTGGCATGGGCGAGGTGGGCGATTGCGGCGGTGGCGATCTCGCCACCCCAACTGTCCTCGATATTCATTGGCAATCCGAGCGATACGCAAAGATCGCGCGCCTGGCGGGCACGGGTCAGGCCGCCAAAGCGGCTGATCTTGAGATTGACCATATCCATGGCGCGATCCTGGTTGGCCCGCAGTAGCGCGGTCAGGCTATCGATACACTCGTCCAGCACAAACGGCAGGTTGGTGTGCGCCCGCACGGCCAGGCACTCCTCGTAGGAAAGACACGGCTGCTCGAAAGTCAGGCGAATACCGGTTTGTGTGGGAAGGTCAGCGATAGCATTGGCAACCTGCAGAGCCTGGTGTTGTTTCCAGCCGGTATTGGCATCGGCGTTCAGTACCTCGCCCGCTTCCATTTCCTGCGCCACCCGATGAATGCGGATGATGTCGGTTGCCGGGTCTTCACCGACCTTGACCTGAAACTGTCGATACCCCTGGGCACGGTATTCGGGGATGCGCTCTGCCATGGCGCCAGGGTCGGTGCGGGTAACGACCTTGTAGAGGATGACTTTCTCCTGGCGCATGCCGCCCAGCAGCGTGTATAGCGGCAGGCCGGTAACTTTGCCCAGGATATCCCAGCAGGCCATGTCGATTGCCGACTTCACATAAGGGTGCCCTTTAAGCAGGACATCCATGGTGTCGTTGATCGTCTCGAGCTGGATTGGATCCTCTCCGATCAGGTCGGGCGCCAGCTGAGCGATGCCTGCGCGCACTCCCTGTGCATAGGCAGGCAGGTAGGTCGGACCCAGCGGACAGCATTCACCGACTCCGGTGATGCCCTGGTCGGTGTCGATGAGGACCACTGTGGTATCAAATGCGGCATGGGACTGGGTTGACCAGCTGTAACTGCCTTCCTTCATCGGCAGGTCGGCTTTGAATAAACGGATACGGGTAATTCTCATGGATAATTACTGAGTGGATCAGATCGGTTGCGACCGCCAAGTGTATTAGTTCACCTAGTGGTTTGTCATTCTAGCGGCGGCCGAGCAGGCAGTTCTCGATCGCTGTCATTGTCGCGGGATCAGGAGTGAGATAGACAGGATATGTCGACCCCGAGCCAGAGCATGTCGCCCCCGGTTCTGCTGATTACCCTTTGCATTGCCCAGGTGTTGGCCATGGCAGGCTTTGCCAACTTTGCGGTGCTGCTGAATGATTTCACCGCACTGTGGAACCTCAGCAATACCCAGGCCGGCTGGATCAGTGGCATCTATTACGCCGGTTATGTGGTTGCGGTGCCGGTCCTGGTGGGGTTGACCGACGCCGTGGATGCCCGGCGCATCTATCTTTTCGGCATTACAACCGGTGTTATCGGATCTGTGGGCTATGGACTGTTTGCCGACGGTTTTGCCAGCGCGATGATCTTTCGCTTTATTGCTGGTGTTTCCCTGGCGGGAACCTACATGCCGGGCCTGCAGATTCTGAACGACCGCCTGGCCGATACAGGCCGGCAAAAGGCGCTGCCGTGGTACCTGGGCGCTTTCAGCCTGGGCACCGCGGCTTCTTTCTACGCCAGTGGAGTATTCAGCGCGCATTTTGACTGGCCGATGGTATTTCTGCTGGCAGGTATAGCCCAGGCTGCCTGCCTGCTCCTGGTTATCACCCTCATTAGCCCGAAGCGGCTCGATCGGTCAGGTCATTCTGATCGCCACCCCCTGGATTTCCGGCCTGTTTTTTGTAACCGGCCGGCGCTCGCCTATATCTGGGGATACACCGGACACACCTTCGAGCTTTTCGCCTATCGCGCCTGGATCGTGGCGTTTCTTCTGTTTGCTGTGAGCGCATCTGGCGCTGCCATCAGCCGCGAGAGTGTTGCGGGTTTTGCTGCGCTATTCAGCCTGCTCGGCATGCCGGCCAGTGTGATCGGTGCACACCTTGCCTTGCGCCGCGGGCGTCGCCAGACCGTGTCACTGGTAATGATTTTTTCAATACTTACGGGCTCGATACTTGGGTTTACCGGCGCCCTTCCGTTTGCCTTTGTGCTGGTTGTTGCGGCGCTGTATTCAATTCTCATCATGAGCGATTCGGCCGCGCTTACTGGCGGGGTTGTCGCGGCAGCCCGTGAGGGTGAGCGTGGTGCGACACTGGCGATGCATTCGGTGATGGGCTTCGCCGGTGGTTTTCTCGGACCGCTGGTGGTGGGGCTGGTGCTGGATCTTTCAGTAGGATCCGGATCGGTAAACGGCTGGGGTTTTGCCTTCATGGCAATGGCTGGCGGCTCACTGCTGGCTTTGACTGGCGTACGCTGGCTGTTGAAAGGGGTCAAGTCATAAACTGGCATCAATTGACTCTAGCCAAGGTGTGTTCAGAACCGGTCTATACGAAACGGTTCGATCGGCAGTTTGCTCGCGCCTGTAGTTACCAGGTCTGCGATTATGCTCCCCACCGCCGGGGCAAGTTGAAAGCCATGCGCCGAAAACCCAAAGCAGTGGAAAGCATTTTCCTGCCTGCTTGGGCCGATAATGGGAATCCCATCGGGCATTTCCCCTTCAATGCCCGCCCAGCAGCGGACAATTGTGGTCTTTTGCATGATGGGGAAAATACTTATGGCGGCTCGGGCATTGGCAGTCAGTCCGGCGGTATCTAGCTGGGCTTCATTTAACTGGATATTTGCTTTGCCGAAGCGCCGCCCGCAGTACCTGGGCAAGGCTGATCAAGAAGGTCTATGAGGTGGATCCCCTGATCTGTCCCCAGATGGCGGCCAGATGCGATTTCTTGCAGTTATTGAAGAACCC
>Ga0208278_1000043_pt1 | contig 55742 bp, 47 predicted proteins | sample ETN01SmetaG_FD_185794 | JGI IMG/M metagenome (GOLD analysis project Ga0208278, IMG submission 185794) | Marine microbial and viral communities from oxygen minimum zone, Eastern Pacific Ocean - ETNP2014F12-01SV259 (SPAdes) (version 2) | ecosystem: Environmental > Aquatic > Marine > Oceanic ...
TCGTGCAAGCTGGGTTTTCGAGCTTAACCATGCTGATTGAACATCAGTCTGAATGATGTCAGTGTCAGTCAACTTCCAGGGGATATCGCAGAATCTGATTCCGTTCAGATCAATGGATTCAATCCTTGAATCGTTGAATTCATAGATATGGGATGTCGAATAGACGGGGATATCTTCCGCATAGAAGAACGCAAGGGTGGGATTGATGCCTCTCGCCTGTGACTGGTTACCCAGCAGGAAAACAAAATCGATATCTTGCCTTCGTCGAGGAGTGAACTCGAATTTTTGTCCTGTGATTCGACGTAAATCCGCTGCCCGTTTTTCACTTTGATCCACATTCAGTAAAGACTTTATCAGATCGGAGTAAACCCGTTGTTGGGTATATTCTGCTGTATCAATGATATTTCCACCTAGAGACACCCAGCGATTTCTGAAAGCAGAATAGTTTCTCACACCCCAGTCAGTGTCTGGGTAGATAGCAATGGCATTGCGTTTGCCTTCCTTGAAAACCTGATCAGCAACCTGAACCATTTCGTCTTCTGGTGCTAAGCCAAACTGGTAAAGATCCGGCTGTGTGATGCCTTTTTCTGCTCGATTCAGAGCCAGTACCGGTACAGGTAGTTGATCCATCTGCGCCAGTTCTGTAACCAGAGATCTTTCTAGCGGGCCAATGATGATCTCTGCGCCGGCTCCCACAGCCCGGTTCACCAGGGTTTGGATGTGGTCCGTGCTGGTGTCATATATATAGATGTTGACGTCGGATTCCAGCTTGAATCGTGCGGCAAGGATCCCATCTCTGATAGATCGGCCGATAGTCCCCAGGTTTCCATGTAGTGGTAACAACAGCGCAATAGTCTTGGGTTGGTTCGCCACGACCTTAGACAGGGTCTGCAAGCTGTTGGGCAGGTTTACTGCAGCCGGGTGGCTTGACCAGACTTTCTTCCATCGGTTTAGTTCTCGCAGTTGCTTAAGAGGGTCGTTTTGATGTTGTTTGGTCATGGCTGCAAGAGACAACCATCCTCGCAGTTCGCTGGTTATCGCTTTCTTCGCTTGAGACGCCAGGCTTCTTGCTGGCAATTCCAGCAGAGCCCGGAAGATTTCCTGCCGGTTATCTTCACGCTCGGATGGGGTAAGAAGAGAATCAAAAAAAATGCGTTCTCTCGCGCTGGCAATGTAATTTCGACCGGCAAAATAGGCACGGGCTCTGAGTTGACCGACTTCAATCTGGTCTTGCTGAGTTAAGCGAGTAGCCGACAGGCGATTGTCCGCTAACCACATCAGGGCCCTCTGTGAATCGTTTTGTTGGATGGCGATTTCTGCCTGCAGAAGGATGTATCTTATGGCATTTGATCGATCTGAGATGTCGTCAACAGAGCTAAGAATAGTCAGCGCTTCCTGGAGATCTCTGTTAGCCGTCGCCATCTCTGCTGCACGAAGTCGGAGATTGTTTCCCCTGGCGGAGGTTGTCTTGTCAGTTGAGGAGAGTATCGATTGGATTTCGTCAACTGGTGCTGGCTCTTCGGACGTTTGTTCAGCGACCACGGGCTGTTGTCGCGGGGTCGATTCGCAGCCTGAGAGGATCAGAAGGAAGATCAATGTGGCTGTCAGTAATGCAGTTTGCAGCACAGATCGGATAACAGGCTGTACTGCTGGAACGTAAACTCGATTTATGGTTCGTGTTTTGATAATACGGAAAACCCAATGATGTTCTTTGTTGCTGGTAGCTGCTTTTGCTGGCTTGTGGATTTACAATTAGAGCATCCTAACCGAAATTGCAGCCACCCGCTGTAAGTAATTGACCACAGACAGCCAGGAAAAGTTCTTTGAGCCTTTATATTGTTGCGACGCCAATCGGAAATCTTAAAGATATTTCTAAGAGGGCGCTGGAAATCCTTGAGCAGGTCGATTTGATTGCCGCAGAAGATACTCGCCACAGCGGGCAGCTGCTACAGAACTATTCGATCACGACAAACCTGGTTGCCTATCACGATCACAATGAAGTTGCCGCGACGGATATGCTGATAAACAAACTGGTCGCTGGAATAGATGTCGCGCTGATCTCAGATGCAGGAACGCCATTAGTATCTGATCCTGGTTATCGTCTGGTCAAAGCTGCACATGAGCACGGAGTCGAGGTAGTACCAATTCCGGGTGCCAGCGCTTTGTTAGCAGCACTCTCAGCCTCGGGCCTGGCAACTGACAGATTCAGTTTTGAAGGTTTTTTACCGACCAGGAAGGCTGCCCGTCAAGCCAGGTTGGGTGACTTGAAACAGAAGTCAAGGACCCTTGTGTTTTTTGAATCCCCACACAGAATTGAGAAGATGCTGGATGACCTGGTTGATATCTTCGGCAGCGGCCGTCTGGCAACAATCGCCAGGGAAATGACCAAGAGATTTGAGCAGATTTCTCATGGTGAATTGGGTACTTTGCGAGAAAAGTTATCTTCAGAAGAAATTGTCATCAGGGGCGAGTTTGTAGTTGTGGTAAGTGGCGCAAATGAAAATAAGTTCGACTACGACGAATTGAAGCTAATGAAAGCCTTGCTCGAAGAACTGCCCCCGGGGAAGGCTGCAAATGTTGCTCACAAGTTAACGGGCGTTGCCAAGAAGTATTACTACGATTTGGCTCTAACCCTGAAGTCTGAGAAATAGTTTGTCTGTTCCTCTATCTGCCATTAGGCTGTCTGTTGAGCCAACCAGGCAATCGCTATTGATATTTCAGTAGAGGAAAGTCCGGGCTCCACAGGGTAAGGTGCCAGGTAACACCTGGGGGACGTGAGTCCACGGAAAGTGCAGCAGAAAATATACCGCCCGGTTTGACCGGGTAAGGGTGAAATGGTGCGGTAAGAGCGCACCGCAGATGCGGTAACGTGTCTGGCAGTGTAAACCCCACCTGGAGCAAGACCAAATAGGAATCCAATGGCGTGTCCCGCGCCGGATTCGGGTAGGTCGCTTGAGGTCCATGGTGACGTGGATCCTAGATGAATGATTGTCCACGACAGAACCCGGCTTATCGGTTGGCTCTTATAATTCACTTTTATTATATAAAAGGCTCCCGGTTATCACCAATCATTCTATTATATTAATAACTTAAGAATCTACTTTAAGTATAGTGCCTATCTCGATGTATTGATTTCCTTTATCTCAAAACCTCTCTACAAGACTTCGGAAAAATCGCTAAGTCATTGTGTTTTAAAGACAAATTACCCGTTACATGACTTGACAAGGATCGCCTGCATTCTTATCGTGCACAGTGAGAAAAAGTGGGTAATTGTGTGCTTTTGTGTTGTTTTTTAGCTTGCTGAATCTCAATGATTTGTGATTAAAGAAGGTCTTAACAATGTTCAGGGGTGTAAACAACATAAATCTCGATGCGAAGGGACGCCTGGCGGTTCCGACTCGCTATCGCGAGTCACTCATGGAGCATTGCAGCGGCGAAATGGTTGTCACCATCGATACAGAAGAACGTTGCCTGCTTATCTATCCGCAGCCCGAGTGGGAAGACATCCAGAGAAAGGTCGAAGCACTCCCCAGTTTCAATCGAGCGGCAAGAAGGGTCCAGAGGCTACTCATCGGCCATGCCACAGATATCCAACTTGATGGTAGCGGGCGTCTGCAACTGACACCTCCTTTGCGTGAGTACGCCGGGCTGGATAAGAAGAGCGTCATGCTGGGTCAGGGTAATAAGCTGGAGTTGTGGTCAGAGGAAAAATGGCACGAGAGACGAGACTCGTGGCTGGGAGATGAGGCTGCTCTTGAGATCCCGGAAGAATTAGAGAACTTGTCTCTTTGATGACAGAGCATGAGTCAGTACTAAAACAGGAAGCGGTAGAGGCTCTTGTTATGAAGACGGATGGCGCATTCATCGACTGTACCTACGGCAGAGGTGGACACAGCGAAATGATTCTGGATCGACTGACAGAGCAGGGTCGGATGATGGTGATAGATAAAGATCAGGCTGCCATCGAACACGCAATTGATAAGTATGGCGATGACAGTCGTGTGGTGGTTGTACGCGGTTCGTTCAGGAATATAGCTGACTTTGTCGCGGAATATGATTTCCAACCCCTGGATGGTGTTTTGGTTGACCTTGGCGTGTCATCTACTCAATTAGATCAGTCAGAGCGTGGTTTCAGTTTTAATCAGGATGGTCCCTTGGATATGAGGATGGACCAAAGCCGGGGACAGACAGTAGCAGAATGGCTGGCTGTGGCAGAAGAACGAGACATTATTTTCATACTTAGAAAGTATGGAGAAGAGCGTTTCGCACGTCGAATTGCCCGGAACATTGTTGATGTCAGGAGGCTGCAGTCGATTACAACCACCCAGCAACTGGTTGACATCATTGAGACGGCAATTCCCCGGCGTGATCCCAACAAACACCCTGCGACTAGATCGTTTCAGGCCTTTCGCATTTATATCAATGATGAATTAGGTGAACTGGAAACATTGCTTGAGGCGACTGTGCCTTTGTTGGTAACAGGAGGAAGACTGGTCGTAATCAGCTTTCATTCACTTGAAGACCGAATTGTAAAACGATTCATGCGCAATATGGCGAAAGGAGAAACACTGCCAGATCGGCTTCCTATTCCTGATGCCCAGATCAAGCGACATCTTAAACTTGTTGGGAAACCGGTTAAACCATCTGCTAAAGAGATCGAGCGCAATCGACGCGCACGTAGTTCGATCATGCGTGTTTCGGAGAAACTGAGATGACTCGAACCAGTTTAATAATGGATATTACCCATTGGTTGTTTACCTGGAAACAACTCAGTACTGGCATTTTGATGGCGCTAGTACTCGTATCCTCGATTGGCGTGGCGCTTTCTGCCCATCAAACAAGACAAATGTATGCACAGTTACAGGTGATTGATCTCGAGACTGACAACCTGGATAGCGAATATGAAAAATTGCTGTTGGAGCAAAGTGCCTGGGCAGACTACACGCGTGTTGATCGTGTTTCACGAGATGAGTTGGGTATGAAACCACCTTTGGCTAAGAATATGGTGATTGTGAAGCGATGATACTGGAAAGCATTCGAGTCCATCTTGTGATTCTGGCGTTTGTAATTATGACAGGCGCGATGTGCGCCCGGGTTATCTACCTGCATGCATTCGACAATGACTTTTTACAGGATCAGGGAGATGCCCGAACTATTCGGATGGAGAGGATAAACGCACATCGTGGCATGATTCGAGACAGGCAGGGTAAACCTCTGGCGGTGAGTACGCCGGTGGTATCACTCTGGGCTAATCCCCAAGAACTGCTCAAGAATCCGGGCAAGCTGGACTTTTTAGCATTGTTGCTGGAAGTTCCGCCATCAGACTTTGAGAAAAAGCTTGGACGTAATGCGGCAAGAGAGTTCGTCTACCTGAGACGACATATGCCGCCGCCGAATGCCCAGCGCATTCTCGACCTTGGTATCAAGGGAGTCTATGGGGAGCGGGAGTATCAGCGCTTTTACCCGGCAGGTGAAGTGGCGGCCCACCTGGTTGGTTTTACAAATGTTGATGATCGTGGCCAGGAGGGCGTGGAACTGTCATACAACACCTGGCTGGAAGGCAAGCCAGGTAAGAAAAAGGTCCTGAAGAACCTTTATGGAGAGATCATTCGGGATGTCATGCCTGTCGATGAAATGGTTGCGGGCAAGAGTCTTGATTTAAGTATTGACCTGCGGTTGCAGTACCTTGCTTACCGTGAACTGAAAAGCGCCATAAATTATTACAAGGCTGAATCAGGGGCAGTAGTTATCCTTGATGTGGAGAGTGGTGCAGTCTTATCTCTGGTCAATCAGCCATCCTATAATCCAAATAACCGGGTCGACCTTGACCTTGCGAGTATTCGCAACAGGGCCGTTACTGACATATTTGAGCCCGGTTCAACGGTGAAACCCTTCACTGTTGCGGTTGCGTTGCGGAGTGGTGAATACCAGAGAGACTCGACCATTGATACCAGTCCCGGATTTATAAAAGTAGGAAAAAAGACGATTCTTGATCCTAGGAACATGGGCGTTCTTGATTTAGGCGGCATTATTGCGAAATCAAGCCAGGTGGGTATTACGAAACTGGCATTGAGTCTCAATGAATATGAGATCTACACCATGTTTTCTGAAGTTGGATTCGGCCAGAGTGCAGGAATCGGTTTTCCAGGAGAAAGTAACGGGTATCTGCCTAATCGTCGCAGATGGAGTGACATCGAGCGAGCGACTTTTGCTTATGGGTATGGACTGCAGGTTACACCGTTGCAGCTTGCTGCAGCCTACCAGGTTATTGCCTCGGGTGGTGTGAAGAAGTCGATCACTTTACTGACCGGCCAGAATGTCGAATCCAGAAGAGTCTTGGGTGAAGAAATTTCAGACGATATCAAGAAAATGCTGGCAAGAGTCATCACCGAAGGTACTGGCTCGAAGGCATCGATAAACGCCTACTCTGTTGCCGGTAAAACAGGTACAGCACGAAAGGTAGGTAAAGCTGGATATGAGGATACGAGACATCTGGCTTTCTTTGTGGGTATGACACCGGTGATAAGACCTCGCCTGGTCGGTGTCGTGATGATTAACGACCCAAAGGGGGATAAATATGGTGGCGGTGCTATTGCAGCGCCATTGTTTTCAAAAATCATGTCTGAAGCATTGAGACTCTTGAATGTTCCGCCAGACAATCTGGAAGAGGCTGCCTAGGTGCAAAAAATGCTGACTCAGCTCTTACCAGAACTCAGCTTGCCGATCGATATTCCGATAACCGGGATTACTGACGATAGCAGAAAGGTTCAAAAAGGGGATCTTTTTTTGGCGGTTACAGGAGCTGATTTTGATGGAAAAAATTATATTTCGGAAGTAGCGAATAAATCTGCTGCGGCAGTTGTATGCGACTCTAAGGTCGAAAACAAAGTCGATTATAACGTGCCGATTTTCGAGGCAAATGACCTGTCAAGTCGGAGAGGGCAGATTGCCGGTCTGTTTTACGATTGTCCTTCTGCGTCAATGACAATGATTGGTGTCACTGGAACCAATGGAAAAACTTCTTGCAGTCAGTTCATAGCCACCGCATTGGATTTTCTGGGTAAACCGAGTGGTGTTGTTGGGACGATGGGATACGGCACTGGGGATCGGGTAAAGAATCCGGGATTAACAACGCCGGATGCAATTTCTCTTCAGGAGATTCTTGCTGAATTGCGTGATCAGGGTGCCAAGGTAGTCAGTTTTGAAGCTTCATCTCATGGCATTGTTCAAGACCGGTTAGGTGGAATTGACGTCGATATAGCAGTTCTGACCAACGTGACCCGTGATCATCTCGACTATCACGAATCGTTCGATGGATACAAAAGGGCGAAACAGAAACTCTTTGAAATTCCAGGGCTCAAAGCAGCTGTTATCAATCTTGATGATAGCTTTAGTGAGCAATTGATTGGAAAAATTGATGCCAGTGTTGAGCTGCTGACCTATAGCCTTACCAATTCACAAGCCAGCGTTTTCTGTCGGAACCTGGCCTTTACATCACATGGGTTTAATTCAGAAGTCGCGACACCGTGGGGTAATGTTCAGCTAACCAGTTGTCTGCTGGGAGATTTTAATGTGAGTAATCTTCTGGCTGTTGTTGCCGTACTTGGGCTGCAGGGATACTCGCAGGATGAGATATCCCGGGCATCAGCTGCGTTAACCAACGTCAAGGGCCGCATGGATCTCATGCCTGGTGGCGACTGTGCAAATGTTGTTATTGACTACGCACATACACCCGATGCGCTAGAGAAGGCCATTAAGGCAGTGCGATTACATAGTGATTCTGATATCTGGTGTGTGATGGGATGTGGCGGTAACCGAGACAAAGGTAAGCGACCGGAAATGGGCGAAATTGCGACTCGCTTGGCCGATCACACGATCATTACAGATGACAATCCACGAGACGAATCCTCTGAAGTCATTATTGACGACATACTTAAGGGTGCGCACAAGGACGCCAGTATCAGAGTGCTAGCTGATAGAGCGGAGGCGATTGAATATGCTCTCACATATGCTAAATCAGATGATGTTATTTTAATAGCCGGTAAAGGTCATGAAGACTATCAGGAAGTGAACGGCAAAAGAATTAGTTTCAGCGACTACGTTGAGGTCGAAAAGTATTTAGGTGTGCAGCGTGGCGACGAGGAATCATAAAGTGATAGTAGGGCTGGGGAAAACTGGTTATTCCTGCGCGATGTACCTGACGCGCAAAGGAATTCCATTCTCGATTGTTGACCAGGCGGAGCATCCATATTTACTTGCGAAACTTAAAGAGGAACTGCCAGAGGTTCATTTTTCGAAGATGGATCTGGAGCGGTTGGTCAAGGCAGAGGAAATTATCCTGAGTCCGGGCGTACCGCTACAGTCGGAAGCGATTCAAACAGCGGCAAAGAATGGTGCGAGAATTACTGGTGACATCGCGATATTTGCAGACGAGGTTGATAAACCTTTTGTTGCGATAACCGGGTCTAATGGAAAAAGCACTGTGACAAAGTTGGTTGCTGAGATGACCAGTGCTGCAGGTGTTGATGCAGGTGTCGGAGGAAATATCGGTACGCCTTGCCTTGATATGCTTAATGAAGGCCATGACCTGTACATACTTGAGGTATCAAGTTATCAATTAGAGGTGGTTGAGCAATTGAATGCAGGAGTGGCGGTCATTCTCAACCTGACACCAGATCATCTCGATCGATACCGGGATGTAACTCACTACTATGAGACCAAGGCCCGGATCTATCGGGGATGTAAAGTTGCGATCCTAAACCGGGACCTGGACTTTGACTTCAACCTTTCATCTGAGGTGCAACAGCTCACTTTCGGCTTAGATGAGCCCAGTGCTGAAAAGGAATTTGGTATTCGTACAGTTGAAGGTAGAACATACTTAAGTCATGGACATAAATTGCTGCTGGATACTCAGTCCCTCAGATTACGAGGCAGACATAACTGGTTGAATGCACTAGCCGCACTGGCTATTGGTCACGCCGTTGGGTTGACGACGCACGACATGATTTGTGCGCTCGAAAAATATCCGGGTCTTCCACACAGGTGTGAATGGCTTGGGGCTTTTTCAGGTGCAGACTTTTACAACGATTCCAAGTCAACGAATCCTGGTTCAACCAGAGCCGCTATCGAAGGATTGTCCGAAGCTGGCAGGCAGATAGTGCTTATCCTGGGAGGTGACTGCAAAGGAGCCGACCTAAGCGATCTTGCACCACTGATGTCCCAGGTGCGGAGATGTTTTGTCTTTGGCAAAGACAGGCAAGTTATTGCATCAATGCTGCATGTAGATGCCGTGGTTTGTGAAACGCTTGAGCAGGTTATCGCTCACCTGATTGATGAAGTTCGGGATCAGGATCAGGTGTTGTTGTCGCCTGCCTGTGCGAGTCTGGATCAGTTCGATAACTATGAGCATCGAGGCGATGAATTCGGGCGCCTGGTCATGGAGAACTTCGCATGAATCCGGCCAGGAAACTTAAAAAAGAATCCCCTCTAGATTGCCCGGTTGACGTAACAGTAGCTGGAATTTCGTTGCTGCTATTGATGATTGGGATTGTGATGGTTGGCTCTGCCTCGATGGAAATCTCAGCTCGAATCTATGGTGATCCATTCCATCTGTTCATCAAACATGTCGTATATGTTGCTATCAGTGTAGGCGTCGCTGCGTTGCTGATTACGGTTCCTGTGCGGTCGTGGCAGCAAATCGACTGGGTTTTGCTGCTTTTAAGTTTTACGCTGCTAATAGCTGTTTTGATGCCCGGTGTTGGCCGTACTGTTAATGGCAGCACCAGATGGATCTCATTGGGGTTTGCCACGATTCAGGGTTCAGAGTTCGTAAAACTGTTTGCTATTGTTTACATCTCCGGCTATCTGGTGCGAAGGCGAGAAGATATTAATGAGTCCGTGGTTGGTTTCGCCAAACCACTCGCCCTTGTGTCATTGATGGTACTACTGCTGCTGGAGCAGCCGGATTTTGGTGCTTCGGTTGTTATTGTGGCTTCAGTTATGGGCGTCATTTTCCTGGCAGGCGTTCCGTTACGGCATTTCTTACCGATCATTACTATATTTGTTGTCATCACTTTTGTTGTTGCTAGCTGGAAACCCTATCGACTTGAGAGAATTACCAGTTTCATGGATCCCTGGGCACATCAGTTTGATGGCGGTTACCAGCTCACACAAGCACTGATTGCATTCGGTCGTGGTGAGTGGTTGGGTTTGGGGCTGGGTAACAGTATCCAGAAACTTTTCTTCCTGCCTGAGGCACATACTGATTTTATGTTCTCCATACTGGCAGAGGAACTTGGTGCCGTCGGTGCGATAATCGTTATTCTTGCATTTGCCATTCTGGTGTTAAGAGCATTACTCATCGGAAAAAGGGCCCAGAATCAGGGATATGATTTTCATGCTTACCTGGCTTTTGGCATTGCTCTGTTGCTGGGGATCCAGGCGGTAATCAATATTGGCGTAAACATTGGGTTGCTTCCGACCAAGGGACTCACACTGCCGTTCCTCAGCTACGGTGGGAACAGTCTGATAATCAGCTGTGCACTGATAGCGATGTTACTCAGAGTAGAATACGAATGCCGTGACGTCGTGAATGATCAAGTAACTGAGGCGAAGGCTCGTGGGTAGTCAGTTTTCTCGGTTAGCAATTGATGTGCCTGAAATGCGCAGGATAAATCGTATACATTTCGTCGGTATAGGTGGTGCTGGTATGTGCGGCATTGCAGAAGTATTGCTGAATCAGGGATATCAGGTTTCGGGATCGGACAATGTTGAATCTCTGATAACAAAACGCTTGAGTGAGCTAGGCGCTGAAATTCAGATCGGCCACAGAAAAGAGAACGTCAATATGGCTGACGTCGTGGTGGTGTCATCTGCGATTGATCCCGCCAATCCCGAAGTAAGTTGCGCCAGAGAAAATCGCGTACCGGTGGTTCGACGTGCTGAGATGTTAGGTGAATTAATGCGTTATCGACATGGTATCGCAGTTGCAGGAACCCATGGAAAAACCACAACAACCAGTTTGATTGCGTCAGTACTAGGTGAGGCCGGGCTGGATCCAACCTTTATTATCGGTGGATTGCTAAACAGTACGGAATCGAACGGCAAACTTGGCGCAAGTCGATTCATGGTTGCCGAAGCGGATGAGAGCGATGCGTCCTTTCTACATCTGCAACCAATGGTTGCTGTTTTAACCAATGTTGATAAAGATCACTTAAGTTTTTATGAAGGCAGCTTTGAGAAACTCAAAGTTGCTTTTTTGGACTTTATTCATAATCTCCCCTTTTACGGATTGTTAGTTGCATGTATTGACGATCCTGCAGTCAAGTCGTTGTTGCCCTCGGTCCAACGACCAGTCATCACCTATGGTTTCGACTCGGAAGCCGATGTCTGTGGGTACAACTACAGACAAGAAGAAGGTAAATCGCTTTTTTCAGTAGTAAGAAAAGACATGAGTGAGATTGAGGTCAGCTTGACGATACCAGGGAGACACAATGCACTAAACGCCCTTGCCGCGATTGCGATAGCGACTGATGAAGGTGTGTCGGATGAAGATATCGTCGTTGGTCTGCGTAATTTTCAGGGTGTGGGTCGCAGATTTGAGATGCATGGTGAATTCAGAAAAGGTGATGGTTGCTTCTTACTGGTCGATGACTATGGCCATCATCCCAGTGAAGTTAAAGCAACGATTGAAGCAGTGCGCAATGGATGGCCTGAGCGGCGTCTGATCATGGTCTATCAGCCCCATCGATACAGTCGAACTCTTGAACTGTTTGATCAGTTCGTCGATGTCTTGTCAAGCGTAGACAGATTAATTCTCCTCGACGTCTACGCTGCTGGTGAGGAAGTTATTGTTGGGGCTACCGGAGAGGATCTGGATAAGGCGATCTCGAGAAAAAGTGATCAGGTTGTTAATTTTGTTTCTGATATAGAGCAGGTGCCAGCACTCCTTGATGAGATAGTTTCAGCCGGTGATTTTGTGCTTACTCAAGGAGCTGGTGAAACCAGTAAATTGGCCCGTGCTCTGAGGGATCGTTGGAATACCGATAGGGGAGAGGTTGGATGAAAGAGTTCCTGCATATGCTCATAAGGCCTAAAAACACGATGGCAGTTGCAGTGGCTGTGCTTGGACTGGGGTTAGCACTTTACGCTCTCGACGATATGGCATATGAGACCAGGTATATCTCCGTGACAGGCAACATCAGTGCGCAACAACGCAGTGAAATCTTCGTATGGCTTTCTGATTTCGCGGCTGAGAATGCCGATATTGAGAACATAAAGAAAGAACTGGAAGCCAAATCATGGGTAGCGCATGCAGCCGTAGAAAGACACTGGCCGGATGGTCTTGTGATCAGTATTGAACCAGAAATAGCGATTGCACTCTGGAATGATGATGCATTCATCAATGATCGGGGGAAAGTGTTTTCATCTGAATATGTATCTGCTTACAACCTGTCAAAAAGAGTGGGTCCACTCACACAGCTATACGGTCATGCGGGTAGAGAGATGGAAGTAATGCAGCAGTATCAACGGCTGAACAATGCCCTGCTGAAAGAAGGACGTTCGATTGACATTTTGAGACTTAACAGCAGAGGTGGCTGGGTGTTCGTCAACGACATGGGTATCGAGGTGTTGTTGGGGAAGGATGAGTTAATGGAAAGAATTCAGAGATTGCTGAAAGTTGCTGGGCACGTTGATCTGAATGGAAAACTTGATGAAGTGCGCAGTATTGATGCCCGTTATTCAAACGGCGTCGCAGTTAGTTGGAAAAATACCGTAGAAGGTATGGAAATCGCTAAAACCTTTAACTCGCAGAGAGAACAAAAATTATGACTGATTCACTACAAAGTCAAATGATTGTCGGATTGGATATAGGCACCTCTAAAGTTGTCAGCATTGTTGGAGAAGTGTCTCCCGAAGGTGAAGTGGAAATAATTGGTATTGGCAGTCACCACTCCCGAGGTCTCAAGAAGGGGGTGGTTGTAAATATCGAATCCACGGTGCAATCGATTCAAAGGGCTGTGGAAGAAGCTGAACTTATGGCGGGCTGTCAGATTCATTCGGTGTACGCGGGGATTGCCGGTAGCCACATTCGTAGTCTCAATTCACATGGCATCGTTGCCATAAGAGACCGAGAAGTTTTTCAACCTGACATAGAGCGCGTCATTGACGCGGCTCAGGCTGTTGCCATTCCTGCGGATCAGAAGATTCTTCACATTTTACCTCAGGAGTATGTCATCGATGCACAAGGGGGTGTTAAGGAACCCCTGGGAATGTCAGGTGTCAGGCTGGAGGCTAAAGTTCACCTCGTTACCTGTGCAGTTAATGCAGCCCAGAATATTGAGAAGTGCATTCGAAAATGTGGATTGGAAGTGGAAGATACTATTCTCGAACAGCTTGCTTCTGGTTACGCAGTACTGACAGAAGATGAGAAAGAACTGGGTGTCTGTTTGGTCGATATTGGTGGTGGTACGACTGACATCGCAGTGTTTACTGACGGTGCAATTCGACATACAGCCGTTATTCCTATAGCGGGGGACCAGGTAACCAACGATATTGCAATGGCGTTGAGAACGCCAACACCCAATGCAGAAGAGATAAAGATAAAGTATGCCTGTGCACTGGCAAGTCTTGCTGGAGAGAATGAGACAATCAAGGTACCGAGTGTTGGGGATCGTTCCGACAGGGATTTGTCGCGTCAGGCATTGGCGGAAGTGGTTGAACCTCGCTACGACGAGCTTTTTACATTAATTCAGGCTGAATTACGGCGCAGTGGATTTGAAGATCTGATTGCAGCTGGAATTGTACTCACTGGCGGAACTTCCAAGATGGAAGGTGTAATCGAACTGGCAGAAGAAATTTTCCATATGCCAGTCAGCATTGGCAATCCAGCGGGAATTACAGGTCTTGCGGACATAGTCCGTAATCCAATTTATTCAACAGCTGTTGGCTTGTTGCTCTACGGCGCTAAACAACAAGGTGAAGGTGTTGCCATGCCACCCCCGGCAATGATCGGAATGGTTGGTAAGGTAAAGAGTTGGTTGCTAGGAAATTACTAATAAGTTTTTTTACTGAAGTACGAGTCAAACCTCAGGAGGGTTGAGTATGTTTGAGTTAGTTGATAGTGCACCACAACACGCAGTGATCAAGGTCGTTGGTGTCGGTGGAGGCGGTGGTAACGCTGTTGAGCATATGGTAGTTCAGGACATAGATGGTGTTGATTTCATCTGTGCCAACACGGATTCCCAGGCGCTGCACAGTTTGTCCTCTAAGACACTATTACAACTTGGAGAGGCAGTGACCAAAGGACTTGGTGCTGGAGCAAATCCAGCAATGGGGAAAGAAGCCGCTTTGGAAGATAAAGAACGAATTGCTGAGACCCTAAGGGGAGCTGACATGGTGTTCATCACTGCCGGTATGGGTGGTGGTACGGGCACTGGCGCAGCACCCATTGTCGCAGAAATTGCCCGGGGTCTTGGAATTTTGACGGTAGCTGTTGTGACCAAACCCTTCGTTTTTGAAGGCAAGAAGCGCATGGCACAGGCAATTGAAGGGATTAAGGAGCTTTCTGTCCATGTTGATTCGCTTATCACCATTCCCAACGAGAAACTGCTGACCATCATGGGAGAAGATACGCCGTTGCTTGAAGCTTTCGGCACTGTCGATGACGTGTTGTCGGATGCTGTTCAGGGAATTGCAGATCTGATTATTCGTCCTGGGATGATCAACGTCGATTTTGCAGATGTGAAAACCGTCATGTCTGAGATGGGACTTGCGATGATGGGATCAGGCAGTGCCTGCGGTGAGAACCGGGCTCGTGAGGCAGCAGAAGCGGCAATACGCAGTCCACTATTGGAAGATATCGATTTTAATGGTGCTCGCGGGATCCTCGTGAATATCGCTGCTGGTGTCGACATTATGCTGGGTGAATTCTCTGAAGTCGGTGCTGCCGTCGAAGAGTTTGCCTCCGATAATGCCACCATTGTGGTCGGGACCGTGATTGATCCGGAAATGACTGATGAATTGCGAGTGACGGTCGTGGCGACGGGGCTCGGAAATCAGGAGATCGAGAAACCCAAGACTGTTATTGACAATACACGTGACGATACACGGAAGAAGATTGCCGGAGGTGCACTCGATTATGGGGACTTTGAGATTCCGACCGTGATGCGAAAGGCTGAAGCAGAAGGTTCTTCAGCAGATTTGGATTCCCCGAAGGACATGCAGTACCTGGATGTTCCTGCATTTCTGAGGCGTCAGGCAGATTAGGAGAGAAAAAACTCATATGTGAGCCAGGTTGTGCAACTTATTCGCAAACTTGTAGTCATATGATATTGAAATCACCGGGGTAACCGGGGTAATTGGATTTCTGGTACTATAGCGCCGCTATTTAGGGGATATGGCCTAATAAGAAGAATAATGATCAATCAACGAACACTCAAGAATGTGATTCGGGCAACTGGCGTAGGGTTGCATACGGGTAAGAAGGTGTACCTCACCTTAAGGCCTGCAGCAGCCAACACCGGCATTGTGTTTATTCGGATGGACACCGAGCCGACCATTGAGATCCCTGCATTGACAGATTATGTCGGGGACACGACTCTCGCAACCACCATCAGCTGTGGTGGGCATCGTATCTCGACCATTGAGCACCTGATGGCAGCATTTTCAGGACTGGGCGTTGATAATGCCTATGTGGAGGTTAATGGCCCGGAAATGCCAATCATGGATGGTAGTGCGGCGACATTCGTATTCCTGATTCAGTCGGCTGGGGTAGAAGAACAACGAGTTTTAAAGAAATTCATCAGGATTAGGGAAAAAGTTAGTGTCACTGGTCCGGAAGGCGTCGGTTGGCACACTCAATCGGCAACAATCCAGCCATTTGATGGATTTAAGGTGAGTCACAAGATTGTCTATGACAATCCGGTGATCAAAGAACAAAGAGCCACTCTTAATTTCTCCACCACCTCGTTTGTAAAGGAGGTGAGTCGAGCCAGAACATTCGGCTTGATGCAGGAATTTGAGCATCTCCGAGAGCGCAATCTGGCCCAGGGCGGAAGCCTGGACAATGCGGTTGTCGTGGATGACTACAGGGTGCTGAATGACGATGGCCTACGACACAAGGATGAATTCGTCAGGCACAAGATCCTGGACGCCATTGGGGATCTGTATCTGCTCGGGCACAGTATTATTGGGGAGTTTATCGGCTTTAAATCCGGGCACGCGGCTAATCATGCGCTTAGAACAGCCTTGATTGAACAGCCGGACGCATGGGAGATCGTGTCTTTTGAAGATGCGGATATGCTGCCTAGTGCTTATTCATTGGCCGCTTTGACTGAATAGCCTGACTTAAGAAGACATTGACCTGTTTGACAACCTAATTAGGGCTTTGCGCAAAGGCTCATCTTCGATATATTTAGCCGCGTTGGCAATGTAACGTGCATTTTCCTTCGAGGGAGGTATCGCCGATTTGACTGGCGTTGGCTGCTTATGAATTTCTGGCCTCACCGAAATTCTGACGGTTTTAACGAAAAACGGATTTTTGCGTCTTCGTAGTGCGGAAATCAGAGCTTTTTGGCTATATTTAATACGAGTTGCCAGGGCTGCAGACGGTGTTACCAGATGCAAACTGCCTTTGCTGAGAGAGGCAACCTGGATTTCACCAGGTACGATGTTACGAATGACGGCTTCAATGGCCAATAGTGCTTGCGAATGTTTGAAGATTGTCCTTAACTGCCCCCTGGACTGGCGGAGCAGTTGATTTGGATTCTTGATGGATTTGGGAATCTTGGGCATTTGATAAGCGAATTGATAAGCGAATAAAGAACAAGAAATAAAGAAGAACAAGGTTCATAATAACATTTGAAATATATGAAGTTCATCATAGTCGATAATCATTCAGGTAAGTCCCGTTCATTTTCAGCAAATGGACTGTTGCTTGGACTTACTTTTGTAGGTCTGCTCGGTATTCCCGCGACCATCAGTTATCTTTCGTACCTACACGGTGTTGGTGAAGCTGCCCAAACCGCTGAGATGTTTGGTAAATGGCGCGAAGCACTGAAAGACCAGGATCGTCAAATCGAGATTGCCAGCCGGGATGCTCAGGACAACCTGGAAGCCTCTGCGTTAAGACTGGCGAAGCTACAAGCGAGAATTGTTCGTCTCGATGCTCTGGGGGAAAGACTCACAATCGTGGCAAAACTGGATGTGGGAGAATTCGATTTTTCTCAATCGCCAGCCATGGGTGGACCTGTCGTCGAAGCAGGTGTCGACATCACGCCGTCGAACTACTTAACGCAACTTAGCCAACTGGCTGCTGATATTGAAAATCGGGAAAGACAACTTGGTGTTCTGGAAACGTTGATTGTTGACCGCAAGATGCAGAGTGATGTATTCCTGGCCGGCCGTCCTGCGTTGAAGGGATGGATGTCCTCACGATTTGGCATGAGAAATGATCCAATTACCGGTCGTCGTGTATGGCACAACGGTGTCGACTTCGCAGGGAAAGAGGGTGCAGATGTTGTCACGGTTGCCGCCGGGGTGGTGGTTTTTGCAGGAGATCGAAACGGCTACGGTGAAATGGTTGAGGTAAATCACGGGAATGGATTTTCTACCCGGTATGGCCATCACAAAGAGTTGTTAGTCAAGGTCGGAGATATTGTCAAAAAAGGACAGATTGTCGGTCTGATGGGTAGTAGTGGTCGATCCACTGGTCCCCATGTTCACTTTGAAGTATTCAAAAACGGTCGCGTCGTCGATCCCTCATCGTATATTCATCGCGCCAGTCGCTGAGTCAGGCATCCCAACCAGTTGATTGCAGCGAATTCGATTCGCTGAACAGGTAATCCCCCACCATATACAGGCAGAGACATCAGACGATGGCATTGCAATTCTTAAAAAAGGTCTTTGGTACGAAGAATGATCGTGAACTGAAGCGAATGGGAAAAGTCGTACAGAAAATAAACGACTTCGAAGCAGAAATGGAGGGATTGTCTGAAGAACAATTAAAAGGTAAACGCCAGGAATTAAGTGAACGCCTGCTAGCGGGTGAAACCCTGGAACAGATTTTACCGGAAGCTTTTGCAGCCGTACGGGAAGCAGGTAAGCGCACCCTTGGCATGCGAATCTTCGACGTTCAAATGATTGGTGGGATTACTTTGCACGAAGGACGTATTGCGGAGATGAGAACCGGTGAGGGCAAGACATTCGTAGCAACGTTGCCGCTATTTTTAAATGCACTTTCGGGAGACGGTGTTCACCTGGTGACAGTAAATGATTACCTTGCCAAGTGGGGTGCTGAGTGGATGTCCCCGGTTTATGAGGCATTAGGGATGACGGTTGGTGTCGTTTATGCGGGACAGACCCAGGAAGAGAAATATAGCGCCTACAACTGTGATATTACCTATGCAACCAACAACGAGGTGGGCTTTGACTACCTCCGCGATAACATGGCATTTAGCCTGGAGGAGAAAGTACAGCGGCACCTGAATTTTGCGATCGTCGATGAGGTCGATTCCATTTTAATCGATGAAGCACGTACCCCACTTATCATCTCAGGCGGAGTTGAGAATTCATCGGAAGTGTACCAGGCAATAAATCAGATTATTCCGAAACTGACTCGCCAGGAGAAGACACCTGAAGATGTGGCCAACGAGTATGAACCTCCGGGAGACTTTTTCGTTGATGAGAAACAAAAAGATGTTGAACTGACCGAGGAAGGACACCTCAAGGTAGAAGAACTGTTAATCAAGAAGGGATTGCTTCAGGAAGGAGATTCTCTTTATGGTACAGCCAACCTGTCTTTGCTTCACCATGTTCACTCGGCTCTCAAGGCCCATACCCTGTTTCAAAATGATGTTGAGTATATTGTTCAAGACAATGAGATTGTTATTGTTGATGAACATACTGGCAGGACTATGCCGGGACGGAGGTGGTCCGGGGGTATACACCAGGCCATTGAAGCCAAGGAAAATGTAGTGATTACCAATGAGAGTCAGACTCTGGCTTCAACGACATTTCAGAACTATTTCCGCCTGTACAACAAACTGAGTGGTATGACGGGTACTGCTGATACCGAAGCCCCTGAATTTATGCAGATCTATGGCCTTGATGTCGTCGTTATTCCAACCAATCTCCCTATGATTCGTGATGACCAGAATGATCTGATGTTTCTTACTTTGGATGAAAAATTCGATGCTATCGTGGACGAAATTCACACGGCACAGGCTAAAAACGCTCCAGTTTTGATCGGAACTGCCTCAGTAGAATCGTCAGAGCTTATTTCGAAGGCGCTGAACAAGAAGAAAATCAAACACAGCGTATTGAACGCCAAGTTTCACCAAAAAGAGGCTGAAATTATCGCTCAAGCCGGAAATCCCGGTAGTGTCACGATTGCCACTAATATGGCAGGTCGCGGTACAGACATTATTCTGGGAGGTAATTGGGAAGCTGAAGTAGCTGAGCTAAAGAATACAGAGGATGAGCAGGCTGAGAAAATCAAGGAACAATGGAAGGAGAAGCACGCGAAGGTCATTGAAGCCGGTGGGCTGCATGTCATTGGCACTGAACGGCACGAGAGTCGCAGAATCGACAACCAGCTTCGTGGCAGGTCAGGGCGTCAGGGTGATCCGGGCGTCTCCAGGTTCTTTCTTTCGATGGATGACAATCTGATGCGGATTTTTGCTTCACCCAGGATCAAAGGCATCATGCAGTCGCTTGGTATGGAAAAAGGTGAAGCGATTGAACACAAGATGCTAAACGGTGCCATTGAAAAGGCGCAACGAAATGTTGAAGGCAGAAACTTTGATATAAGAAAACAGCTTCTTGAGTACGATGATGTGGCAAATGATCAGCGTCAAATGATCTATGGCCAGCGGACTGACCTGATGGAAGTCGATGATGTCTCGGAAACCGTGGACGTACTCTGGGAAGACGTCATCAATCAGGTGATTGATGGTTTTATTCCTCCACAGAGCCTGGAAGAACAATGGGATGTCTCTGGCCTCGAGCAGGCCTTACATACCGAATTCAGCGCCTCATTGCCGCTTCAGAAGTGGCTGGATGAAGACGATGATCTTCATGAGGAGACCTTGCGAGGAAGGGTTGTTGAAGATGTTCGTGTGGCTTACAGCAAGAAAGGTGAAATCATCGGTGAGGGTATCCGCACTTTTGAAAAACAGATAATGCTGCAGATTCTGGATTCACTCTGGAAGGAGCATCTTGCCGCAATGGACTATTTGCGACAGGGCATTCACCTCAGGGCATATGCTCAAAAACAACCCAAACAAGAGTACAAACGCGAAGCATTTCAATTGTTCGAAGAGCTACTCGAGAAAGTGAAATTTGAAGTGGTTAAGTTTCTTGCTCAAGTACAATTTCAACAATCAGAGGATATGGATGCTATCGAACGGAAACGGCGGGAATCTGAAGCCAGGGCGAAAATGAATTTTCAGAAAACAAGCGCAAATGCCATGGAAGAATCAATGGCAGAGCCTGAAGAAGCCAGTCACACACCGTTTGTAAGAAGAGAGAAGAAAGTTGGGAGAAACGAGCCTTGCCCTTGTGGTTCGGGTAAAAAATACAAAGTCTGCCACGGCAAGTTGGCATGACTGAATCCGGCATGATTTGAGAATTGTTTCTGCCGTAAAGGAGAGTGCGAACGAATGGCAATTGGCAAAGCCACGACTGATTATTGCATTGTGCCAGGTGTACGTCTGGCATCGTTATCGTGTGGCATCAAAGAAGACGGTTCTAATGATCTGGTAATGTTTGAGTTTGTCAAAGGTAGTGTCACGGCCGGTGTTTTTACTAAAAGTCTTTTTGCTGCAGCGCCAGTTGAGGTTGGTAAGAATCACCTGTCACTGTCTTCTCCAAGGTATTTTGTAATAAACAGTGGCAATGCAAATGCCGGTGTTGGTGAACAAGGTATTGATGATGCGCTGGTCTGCTGTAAAACACTTTCGGAGCAGACGGGAGTAGGCCCTGAAGCGATAATACCGTTTTCGACCGGCGTAATAGGGGAGCGATTGCCTGTTGCCAAGATCACCAATGCCTATGACAGGCTATTAGCAGATCTGTCTGAGAGCAACTGGATTGATGCGGCAAAAGGGATTATGACGACGGATACACGACCGAAGATTGCCTCGAGACAAATTGAGATCAACGGCAATACCGTGACGCTAACCGGAATTGCGAAAGGCTCTGGAATGATTCAGCCTAACATGGCGACCATGTTGTGTTATTTAGCGACAGATATTAAGGCTAAAGAATCGACATTACAGGAGATGCTGAAGACCGCAGTTGATAAATCATTCAACAGGATCACAGTAGACAGTGATACATCGACTAACGATTCGACCATGCTGACTGCAACTGGAATCTCAGAAATTGATGTCGATTCAGACACGGATTGGCGAGAGACCTTTGAAAATGCACTGCAGGATCTTTGCCTTACACTTGCACAAGGGATCATCAGAGATGCAGAGGGGGTGACGAAATTTATTACCGTTAACGTTCGTGGCGGCAAGAATCAGCGAGAATGCCTTGAAATTGCCTACTCAGTCGCAAATTCCCCTCTTATGAAGACAGCTTTATTTGCCAGTGATGCCAACTGGGGGCGTATTGTCATGGCTATTGGCAAGGCTGACGTGGACATCGACATTAATAAACTCGATGTCCATATTGGTGATACTCAGTTGATGAGCCATGGCACCAAGCATAAGGGCTTTACTGAAGAAGCAGGTGCTGCTGTTTTTTCGGAGGAAGAAATATCTATCTCCATCAATCTCAATGCGGGTGGCTTCGAAGAAACCGTCTGGACCAGTGATTTGTCACATGAGTATGTGAGGATCAACGCCGAATATCGAACCTAGATCATGGGCTTCGCGGCCTTTGACTTTGTCAAGCCACAATTTATTGCGTTTGACTTTGTCAAGCCACAATTTATTGCGTTTGACTTTGTCAAGCCACAATTTATTGCGTTTGACTTTGTCAAGCCACAATTTAATCTCTATCAAGGTCAGAGGCGGTTACGTCATCATTCTCAGCATCGGAAGGAATGAATCGTTTTCCATCCGCCCATTCACCCAGGTCAATTAATCTACAACGTTCAGAACAGAAAGGACGATAGGTGCTTTGTGAGTTCCAGGGCACAATTTTCTGACAATTTGGACATTTAACAGTCAATTCGCTCATTGTTCTGCCAGGTTCAGATATTGTTGGTGGAGCTGAGTGATTTCGCGATCCAATTGCGAAAAATCACCATCGTTGACGATAACATCATCTGCGTATTTTAACCTTTCTTCGCGACTGGGTTGTGTCTTCATGATTGCCCTGATCTGTTCAGGAGTATTTGAATCACGTGTTGCTACCCTTTCAATCTGTACTTCTGGCGAGACGTCGATCACAAGTCGCCTGTCTATCCAGGGTGATCGTCCGCTGCCACTTGAGAGCATCAAGATGGCATAAGGAGATAAGGCGTAATCCAGGATTCTTCGTAGCTCCTGCAGGATGGCTGGAACTGTGACTGATTCAAGCCATCTCCGTTCCGTAGCGTTGGAAAAGACAATCTCTCTCAACGCTGCTCGATTCAATTCTCCATTCTCAAGCACATCAGAACCAAAGTGTTGGCTAATCTTCTCCAGAGCCTGTGTACCGGGTTCGACCACGACACGTGCAGCAACGTCGGCATCTGCGATGGTGATTCCTCTTTCGCCAAATCGATCAGAAACGGCAGTTTTGCCGCTACCTATGCCGCCCGTGAGTCCGACTACAAATACCATCAAAATGCCGTGAACTTTAAATACATTTGTGTGATTTCATTACCCCAGAGCAGAGCTATCCAACCCGCTATTGCCAGGAAAGGTCCGAAAGATATTGGAACAGCACGATCTCGACCAAAGAAAATCAATGCGCCGCCAATAATGGCACCAGCCATGGATGACAGAATTACAATTAACGGTAACATCTGCCAACCCATCCACGCGCCGAGCATAGCCAACATTTTGAAATCACCGTACCCCATGCCTTCTTTTCCGGTAACGAGTTTGAAAACCTGAAAGACTGACCAGAGAACCAGATAACCCGTAACGGCGCCCCAAAAAGCGTTGCCAAAAAGTGTTATCAGATCAAAGTAGTTACAGATTAAGCCAAGCCACAACATTGGTAGAGTGATATCGTCAGGTATGAACTGATGGTCAAAATCGATCAGTGCGAGCGATAGTAAAGCCCATGTCAGGATGCAGCAGGTCAAACCTGTTAGATTCAGACCGAAGTTCAAGATCACAATTGCAGTGAGAACACCCGTTACTAGTTCGATGAGCGGGTATCTGGGAGATATCCGATTACCACATGAGGAACATTTGCCTTTGAGGAACAGGTAACTGACTATCGGGATATTTTCCCATGGTTTGATGGTGTAGTCGCATTTCGGACAGTGCGAGTTTGGGAATATCAGGTTATAGGTCTCAGATTCCTGTGCCTCTTCTGCCTGGCCCAGGACCTCGTTAGCTTGCGACTCCCATTCTTTTTGCATCATGATAGGCATGCGGTGGATAACGACGTTCAGAAAGCTGCCAATCAGCGAGCCAAATACCAAACTGATGGCGAATACTTGCAGTGGGTACTCTGCCTCGAACAAGGCAAGCTGGCTGATCATAGAAAACTGCTTAGGCTGCCTGGTTAATGACCGCCCCCTCCACCGATTGCGTCACCCATGGAGAATATGGGCAGATACATCGCAACAATGAGACCACCAATTACGACACCCAGGAATGACATGATGACCGGTTCAATCAAACTGGACAGACCATCCACCGCGTTGTCTACCATTTCTTCGTAGTAGGTGGCTGCTTTGTCAAGCATGGCGTCGAGTGCACCTGATTCTTCGCCGATCGAGACCATCTGGATCAACATGTTGGGAAAGACACCGGATTGCCTCATGGAGTAGTTAAGCTGGACACCGCCAGACACCTCCTCTTTGATCTTGACGATCGCCTCATAGTAAATGATGTTACCTGCGGCACCAGACACTGAATCGAGAGCATCGACCAGCGGCACACCTGCAGCAAAAGTTGTCGATAGCGTGCGAGCGAATCTTGCAATACAGGACTTGTCTAGTATGTCACCCAAGACCGGGAGTTTTAGCATCAGGCGTTCCTGCCCATCTCGTATTTTCTTGGAGCGTTTGTGCATTTCCCTGTAGGTAAAAAAAACTGCGGCGATCGCGGCGACGATCATGAACCACCATTCCTGCATGAAACGAGACATGTTCACAACCATCTGGGTGAACTCGGGCAGTTCGGCACCAAATCCTGCGAAGATCTCTTCAAACTGGGGAACAACCTTCACCAGCAACAGACCTGATACAATACCGGCTATCACCAGTATAGCAATTGGGTAGTTCATGGCGCTTTTAATTTTCGCCTTTATTGCTTCTGTTTTTTCCTTATAGGTCGCCAGTCGATCAAGCATGGTTTCAAGTGCACCAGATTGCTCACCTGCATCAACAAGGTTACAAAAAAGATCGTCAAAGTGTTCTGGATTTGTTTTGACAGCGGAGGAAAAGGAATTACCGGCGGAAACGTCGTCTCGGATTCTAAGAATAAGCGCTTTCATTGAAGCGTTGTCCATACCGTCCGCCACAATCTCAAATGACTGCACCAGTGGGACACCGGCTTTCATCATTGTTGCGAGTTGTCGGGTAAACAGTGCGATATCTGCTGGGGTTATTTTTTGCCCGGCACTGAGGAGTCCGGCTAATAGACCGCCCTTTTTGGTTACCTTGGTCGGGTTGATACCCTTTTTACGTAATTCTACTTTGGCAACAGTGGCACTTCTGCTGCTAATTTCGCCCTTGGTCTTTTTGCCTGATTTATCTGTGCCTTGCCAGGTGAATACGTTGTTAGCTGCAGCCATAATAATTCCTCATCTAATGCCCGCTCGTCACACGGTCGACTTCATCCAGACTGGTCACACCGTGTTTAACCTTCACCAATGCTGACTCATTGATATTATTGTAGCCTTGGGCTGCGGCGACTTCAGCGATCTGCAATGCATTGCCATCTTCCATGATGATCTTTGAGATTTTCGGTGTAATTTTCACCACCTCGTAAATCCCGACCCGGCCCTTGTAGCCAGCGGTACACTTGTCACAACCCTTGGGACCAAAAATCTCGATACCTGAATCCACATCAGCTTCTGAAAACCCCTTTTCGATTAGCGCCGGTTTTGGGATGTCCAGTTTTTCTTTACAGTCACACAGGCGACGAGCTAATCGCTGTGCGACGATAAGGTTCACCGAAGTCGCCAGATTAAATGCAGCGACACCCATATTACGTAGTCTAGTCAAAGTTTCAGGCGCTGAGTTTGTATGCAGCGTTGACATCACCATGTGACCGGTCTGAGCCGCTTTGATCGCGATTTCGGCGGTTTCGAGGTCTCGAATCTCCCCAACCATCACGATATCGGGGTCCTGCCGGAGGAAGGAACGCAGGGCTTCGCCGAAACCCAGACCTACCTTGTGATTTACAGGACATTGATTGATGCCATCGAGGTTGATTTCAACGGGATCTTCCGCTGTGGAAATATTAAGTTCGGGTGTATTTAGAATATTGAGCCCAGTGTAGAGCGAGACTGTCTTGCCGCTACCTGTTGGGCCTGTCACCAGAAACATACCCTGAGGTTTGTACAAGGCTTCCATATAGAGAGCCTTCTGATCATCCTCATAGCCGAGTGCGTCAATACCCATCTTCGCGCTGCTTGGATCGAGAATTCGCAGACAGAGTTTCTCGCCAAAAAGCACAGGTAGCGTATTCACCCGAAAATCGATAGATTTTGATTTTGAAGTCTTCAGCTTAATACGACCGTCCTGGGGGACACGACGTTCAGAAATATCCATCTGTGACATGACTTTTAATCGAGCAGAAATTCTGGGTGCCAGATTAGTTGGTGGCCTGGCAACTTCATGCAGAACACCGTCAGTGCGGAAACGGACCCGGTAGGATTTTTCAAATGGCTCGAAATGTAAGTCCGATGAACCAGCCCTAATCGCATCCAGAAGCATCTTGTTAATAAACCGGACCACGGGTGTATCGTCTGTCGCATTGCCAGCGTCTTCTTCATCACCTTCTTCATCAACCATCTCAAGACTTAGATCAACGTCTTCGTCGTCAAGATCTCCCAGACCGCCACCTTCCTCAGCCTCAAGAAAAGCCTCGATAAAAGCAGTCAGCTTGTTTTCTTCAACCAACACCTCCTCGGTTGCTATACCGGTTTGGAAGCCGATATCTTCAAGTCCTTTTCGGTTGGTGGGATCAGATACTGCTACAAACAGACGGTTGCCACGATGGAATATCGGAATGGCGTGATTGGCCCTGATGAGTTTTTCATCTACCATATTTTTTGGCACAGATTCGGGATCCAGGGCTGAGAGATCCAGTAGTGGTGTGCCGAATTCTTCAGAAGCGGAATTTGCGATATCTTTCGCACTGACCAGTTTGTTTTCAACCAGGTGAGTAACGAAAGGAACCCGTATTTTTGCTGCCTCCTTAGAGGCATTGCGAGCGGCACTTTCTTCAAGAAGATTATCTTCAACCAGCCTTCTTGCCAGCCCGCTAAGTTGGCTCGGGTTTGCTGCCATAATTGTCGAATCCTGCTTGAAATTGAGGCAATACCCTCGTACCCTATCTCATAGAGGCAGTGGGTTTTTGTGCGCTGTTTTTTCAGAGCCCACTTGTTTTCGAAAGTTTACAATTCGCTCTTTATGGTGTCGATAGCAAAGGTCATCTTAATGCAGGGAATTTAGGCCGCTTCAGAGAAAAAGTGACAAAAATTGTCACATCCTGACGTCCGATTTCGGAATTGGAACGCTTTGCGTGACACGATTGGATAAATATCCGGGGTTATCCCGATGAACGGCCAAAATATACCGATTCTGCTTTGGCACGGCATTTGCGGTCATTAGGGCCAGGCTGCTGTTTAAAGCGAATTCGATAGACAGTCTCACATTTAACTATTATTGGAGTTCATGTCAATGAATAACAAACTGCAAAAAGGTTTCACTTTGATCGAGCTGATGATTGTTGTTGCGATCATCGGTATTCTTGCCGCCGTTGCCTTGCCTGCCTATCAGGATTATATCAAGACAGCTAATATGACCAAGGTTACTGCCCACTATCAGGAAGCAGTTCGTCTGGCTCGTTCAACTTACACAAAAGGTGCCACTCAGACCGCTCTGGGTTTGGCTTCTACGGTACCCACGTCTGCAGCTGCCTGGATATTAATCTTTAATCCTCAGGGAAATCTGGCACCAGGTGGCGGCGCTGCATATGCAGCTGGAGCGGCTGATGCCACAACAGGAGCCATCGGGGTAACCACCGGCAAATCCTCAGTTACTATTTCTATGCCTGGCTACGAAGACCTCACCGCTGCCTCAACGGAAGTAACTGCTGCTGACCAGCTATAAGATCTGCCTTCAGATTTAGTCTGAAAACAAAGAAAACCGGTAAGGATTTCCTTATCGGTTTTTTTGTGCGCGCAGGCTTTATGATCGGTTTTAATACCTGCGCGCCTAAACAGCGATTGACTGAAACACTTTGAAGTAGAATCATGGGAGAAATAGCGGAGAATAATAATGTTCAGAAAACAACAAGGCGTTTCGTTAATAGAACTAATGGTTGTTGTGGGGATTGTGGGCATTACCTTAACTATCGCAATACCCTTGTATACGGACTATGTTGATACATCCCGAAGGGGAGCAATGCTACAGAACATGGAGCAGATTCGATTGTTTGAGGAAGAAGCTCGCCTGTCTAATGGATCTTATCAGGCAGGTACCTATGACCCGGCTGATCCGGCCAATGTTGCGGGGACAACCGGGCTGAGCGATTCGATTGGATGGAGTCCGGGAACCTCTTCAGATGAAATAAAATATGTTGTCAGTGCCGTTACATCGACCACGTTTACGATAACGGCGACCCACGTGGCAACGAATACAGTTGAGAGAAAAAATTACACTAAGCCATAGTGCAATTTCCAGAAACTCAGGATTGGCCATGCGACCTGTCCGGGTACTAATTCTGGTAATTTCACGGGTCTAGTTTCTCGAGGGCATCCCGGTTAAGATCACCAAAAGCACCGCTGGAATTGACTGGCTGAATACTTACGTGACTGGCACCTTCTGTTCTGCGCATAACTAGGCTTTTGGTTCGAGTATATATCTCGCCATTTTACATGCCGAAACTGCCCTCCAGACCAGCGATTGTGAACCGTGTTCGTCGTCTCAAAAAGGACACTTATCGCATGAACCTTACTCAACGATGACTGACTGGGTAGACTCCGGCAGTTACTCGGGGGACTTTGTGTGAACGATAAAAAAGCGCTGTTAGGTGAACTGCAACTGGATGCAGAGCAGCGAGAACCCAAATCTCAACTGCCTAAATTACTTATTACCGGAATTGGTGCGATTGCTCTGGCTGCCGCTGCCTGGTTCTGGCTACTCCCCAAAGAGGAGCCGATCTCCGTAAAAACCGCTCAGGCAGAGACAGCAACCGAGCGCAGCGTGGCATCGACCGCGACTGTACTGGATGCCAGTGGTTACGTCACTGCAAGGCGCAAAGCGACAGTTTCCTCCAAGGTGACCGGCAAGGTGATGGAGGTCTATATCGAAGAAGGCGTGGTTGTTGAGGAAAACCAGCTACTGGCGAGGCTGGACAACAGCAATCAACAAGCTCAGTTCAACCTTTCAAAGGCGCAATGGTTGGCAAGTGAATCCCGACTTGAGGAAATCAAGGTCCAACTCAAAGAAGCCCAGCTGGATCTCCTACGTACGGTAGAACTTGCCGAGAAAAGCCTAGCCAGTGAGGCTGATCTGGATCGGACCAAACTGGCAGTTGAGGCATTGAAGGCAAGACTTGCTTCTCTAATCAGAGAAGTTGAAGTGGGGGAAAGAGTGGTTGAGGTGCAACAACAGCAATTGGATGACACAGAGATAAGAGCGCCCTTTGCAGGCGTGGTCATTGCCAAGGCTGCTCACCCGGGTGAAATGATTTCACCCATTTCTGCCGGTGGTGGTTCTATTCTTACCGGGATATGTACCATCGTTGACATGAGTTCACTTGAAATAGAAGTCGATGTGAACGAATCCTATATCAATCGAGTTCAGGCTGGACAGCCTGTGACTGCAAAGCTCAATTCTTATCAGGACTGGGAGATTCCGGCTGAGGTGATCACAATCATCCCGACTGCAGATCGCAACAAAGCGACTGTCAGAGTGCGTATTGCCTTTTTGGAAACTGATACCCGTATCCTGCCGGATATGGGTGTAAAAGTTTCATTCATGGAGGAACAGATTGTTGAGGTAAATGAAGCCCAGATGACTGGTGTGTTCGTCCCGGAAAGTGCGATTGCCTCTATAGATAATGCCGCAGTCGTTTTCGTGGTCAACAATGAGAGAGCACAATCACGAAACGTCACCGTCGGTCAGCGTCGAGGGAGTTCTCGGAATGTTGTTTCGGGACTCCGATCTGGTGAGGTTGTGGTGACAGACCTCAATAAACAACTTGTGACTGCATTGGTGGAAGGCTCACCAGTCTTGATTCCGTAGGAGGAATGATGTCTGATAATTTGATCCAAATAGCATCGGTCTCAAAGACTTATACCCGTGGGAAGATGAAAATTCCCGTACTGTCTGACCTTAGTATCAATATCGAGCAAGGAGAGTTTCTTGCTTTGATGGGGCCATCAGGATCAGGAAAAACGACGCTGCTTAATCTTATTGGTGGGCTGGATTCGCCTACTTCCGGAGCGATTGCAATTGGCAGTGACCGAATCGATCAGATGTCACAGGGACGGCTAGCGGCCTGGCGTGCAAAAAACGTGGGATTTGTGTTTCAGTTTTATAACCTGCTGCCGGTTCTCAGTGCTATTCGAAATGTTGAACTGCCTTTGCTCCTAACGAATTTATCCGGGGGCGAAAGAAAGAAACGGGCGCTGGCTGCGCTGAAAGTTGTCGGCCTGGAAGATCGTGCAAACCATAAACCGGCTGAGTTGTCCGGTGGCCAGGAACAACGTGTGGCGATCGCAAGAGCGTTGGTTTCCGATCCCACTTTGCTGGTTTGCGATGAACCAACGGGAGATCTTGACCGGGCAACGGCAGATGAAATACTTGAACTTTTGCAACTACTGAATAAGGAATATGGCAAGACCATCGTACTGGTAACCCATGATCCCAAGGCTGCCGATCATGCCAGTCGATGTCTTCATCTGGACAAAGGACAACTGGTTGAGGCTGCCGCGGTATGAAGTTTATATCACTTATCTGGGCTGCGTTGTTTCGGAAACCAGTTCGAAGTCTTTTGACGTTGCTGAGTATCTTTGTCGCATTCCTGTTATTTGGCCTGCTCCAATCAGTCAGTATTGCGTTTTCACAGGGCATCAGTTTTTCAGGTGCTGACAGGCTCGCTGTTGCACCGAAATATTCCATGACAGATATGATGCCCGTCAGCTATCAGAACCAGATCAAGAATGTTAAGGGTGTAAAAGCAGTCTCGCATCAGACCTGGTTTGGCGGCACCTATAAAGAAGTGAGTAACTTCTTTCCCCGCTGGCCGGTACCCGCAAAAGAATTCCTTGCGATGTATCCGGAATATGTCCTTCCTGAAAAACAGAAACAGGTCTTTATAAACAGTCGAACCGGCGCAATAGTCGGCAGAAGTCTCGCGGACGAATACAATCTGAAGGTTGGTGACAGGATTCCCATCATTCCTGACATTTGGCAGAACAAGGATAACGCCACCTGGGAGTTTGATCTGGTGGGGATATTCGAAGGTAAAACAGATACAGTTGAAGAAAACCAGATGTTTATCAACTTCGAATACTTTGATGAGTACCGGGTGTGGGGTGAGGGTGAGGTTGGTAATTTCATGGTGCAGATTGATGATTCTGAGGCAGGTGCAGCGATTGCAGCAGAAATTGATGCTCTGTTTGCCAACAGTACATCCGAGACAAAGACATCCACCGAGAAAGCCTATGCCCAGATGTTCGCAAATCAGGTGGGTGATATCGGCTTCATTATGACGTCGATTTTGTCAGCAGTCTTCTTTACCATTCTGTTGCTGACCGGTAATACCATGGCGCAGGCAGTACGTGAACGGATACCCGAACTTGCCATATTGAAGACTCTAGGTTTCAGTAACATGGCCGTACTGATTATCGTACTGGCGGAATCGGTGTTTATCAGTCTGCTGGGTGCTCTGCCTGGCCTGGCTCTCGCAGCTGCCATCATGCCTGGACTGGGTGAATCTGTACCATTCCTTGGTGATATTAAATTTACCACCACCATTTTGACCCAGGGTGTCACTCTGGCTCTTCTGCTCGGATTGTTGGTTGGCTTGCCACCTTCTCTCAGGGCTCTGCGTCTGAATATTGTCGATGCGTTGACGGATAGCTGATGAATACATTGAGCCAGATTTCCGCAATTACTCTGATGAATCTGAAGAACATACCTTCTCGTCTGGTTGCGTCAATGGTCGTGGTGGTGGGAATAGCAGGCGTTGTTACTGTTTTAGTGGCTTTGCTTGCCATGGCGAAAGGATTTGAAGCGACATTGCAGGGAACGGGGCAGACTGACAGGGCGATAGTGATGCGGGGTGGTGCAACGGTGGAGATGAACAGCGCCATTGATCCCAGGCGGGCTGCCCATATCAAGACCAAACCTGGCCTTGCCAAAACCAAGCATGTGCTCGCGGCTGGTGAAACCTATGTAATCGCTGATGTAAAGAAGCGAGCGAATGACTCGGATGCGAATCTGCCGATGCGAGGTGTGGAAAAAGCCTCGTTTGAAATCCGTGATGAGGTACATATAGTCGAAGGCAGAAATATCGAGTTTGGCAAATTTGAGATGATTGCCGGTGTGAAAGCGGCAGATCAGTTCCAGGGACTGGAGGTGGGCAGGACATTGACGATGAGAGGTGCCGACTGGAAATTGGTGGGTCTGTTCGAGTCCGGGGGTTCAGTTCATGAATCAGAAGTATGGGTAGATAACGTAACCCTTGCAGCCAATCTCGGTCGTGGTGGCTCGTTCAGTTCGATGCTGGTTCGTCTCCAGTCAGAACTTGACCTCGGCGTGTTTCGTAAGTCCGTTGAAGATGATCCGCGTCTCGAACACAAGGTGGTCTCTGAAACAGAGTATTACAGTGAACAGTCATCCAGTGTTACCAGCCTTATCACTACTTTTGGGTATGGCGTAGCGGTCATCATGGCCATCGGGGCAGTATTTGCGGCGTTAAATACCATGTATTCAGCGGTATCCGCTCGATCAGTTGAAATTGCCACGCTGCGGGCTTTGGGATTTGGATCAACCCCAGTGGTGGTTTCTGTCATGGTCGAGGCATTAACCCTGTCGATATTCGGAGGCCTGCTGGGCGGTTTGATCGCCTACGTTTTTTTCAATGGATACACGGCCTCCACCATGGGTGCTACCTTCTCCCAGGTGTCCTTCAGTTTCGCCGTGACCACTGAATTGTTAACCCGGGGTATTATCTGGTCTTGTGTTCTTGGTCTTATCGGAGGATTATTTCCTTCTATCTCTGCCGCAAGACAACCTGTAACTGTTGCCCTGCGCGGATTGTAGTAAAACTCGTAGACTTAATCGTTTAATCTAACGGAATCAATATGTTTGATGCTGAAACCTATGTCACGCATCTGGAATGCAGTGAGACTGGTAAGACCTATTCTGCTGATCAACTTCACAACCTGTCTGAGACGGGCAAACCGTTGCTGGTTCGATACGATCTTGATGGGGTCGCCAGAAATTACTCAAAAAATATTCTGAACAGTCGCCCGCCGGAATTCTGGCGCTATCGAGAGTTGTTACCGATACGCCGAAAAGAAAACATCGTGCGTCTAGGCGAAATAATGACTCCGCTTTTACCATCCACCTACCTGCAGAACCGATTGCAAATGGATCAGGTACTCATCAAAGATGAAGGCAGGTTGCCTACTGGTTCATTCAAGGCAAGAGGATTGGCTGTTGCCGTATCAATGGCAAAGGAACTCGGTGTTACCAGAATGGCCATGCCGACAAATGGCAATGCAGGTGCTGCACTTGCGGCCTATTGCTCAAGAGCAGGAATCGAAAGCTATGTGTTTTGCCCGGATGACACCCCTGAAGTTAATGTAAGAGAAATTGCATTCCAGGGTGCGCACACCTGGAAAGCCAGCGGACTGATAAACGATTGTGGACGAATCGTTGGTGAGGGGACTGAACAGATGTCGTGGTTTGATACGTCTACGCTGAAGGAGCCGTATCGGATCGAGGGCAAAAAAACCATGGGTCTCGAGTTGGCGGAACAATTTGGCTGGGAATTGCCTGATGTCATTCTGTACCCAACAGGTGGGGGCACAGGTCTGATTGGCATGTGGAAGGCATTTGATGAGTTGGAGAGAATTGGTTGGATTGGTAGCGACAGACCCCGCATGATCGCTGTCCAGGCCGAGGGATGTGCGCCAATTGTGAAAGCCTTTGAAGATGGGGCAGAGCACGCGGAACTCTGGCAGCAGGCTCATACATTCGCTGCCGGAATCAGGGTTCCGGCAGCAGTGGGTGATTTTCTGATTTTGCGAGCTGTCAGGGAAAGTAATGGATTTGCGACAGCCGTTTCCGATGAAGAAATTTTTGAAATGCAAAAAACTTTGGCCAGTCATGAAGGGATGCTGTTGTGTCCGGAAGGTGCGGCAACGGCAGCTGCACTGGCAAAGGAAATCGAATCAGGGCGAATCGACCGAAACGAACATGCCGTGTTGTTTAACTGCGCAACGGGGTTGAAATATCCTATGCCTTCAGTTGATGCATCGGTTGATATCGGTCATATAGATTATCAGATGTTTGAGGCAGGTTAATGCAGATCCTGACATTATTGGTGCAGGTGTCTGGGCAGGCGTGGTTGCGTACCTCGAATTCCTTTTCAGTGACGAACTTTCTCAGATTGCAACTCAGTTTGCGGAGCTGGGTGGATTGGCAGCAGCCATCCTGTTAGGCGCGTTGGTTTTGTATGTCATGGCGTAACTGATTCAGCGTCAGATGTTTTGCGTTCTCTCAGGATGCGTATGATGTACCCGGCTGAAGTAAACCAGAAATTACAGCCTGGTGATGCCTGCGTCATTGATCTCAGACATCGCCTGGGCTTCGACGCTTTACCCTTCACAGCGCCAAAGCAGTACGAGTGCCAATAGAAAACATCAACGAACATCATGAGCTGATTCCGAGAGACTGAGACATTGTGCTCTACTGTAGCTGACCCAATGAGGCATCGAGTGCTCGTGTAGCATTACAGCTGAAAAGGAAGGGAATCCAGAGAGTATTCCCAATGGTTGGTGGTATGGAGGCCTGGTTGAAAGGTGGTTTCGAAGTCGAAAACGAGAATGATGAGACGGCGAATACACTAGGCTAGACGCCCCCAACTGGCGCTCCTAAATACTGATATCACCAATGAAGCATTAGCGATCAACCACTTTGTGTGTAAGGCTCATGTAGGAACGGTTGATAAAACCGGTGTTGTCACCTTGCTTCGCGTCCCATTCTTTGGTGACCTTTGCAGCATAGACGTCGGCCAGGGATGCGCCGTTCTCAATAAGAGCATTCATGCGACTGCGCACTGTCGTTAACATCTTGATATAGTCTGCCAGAGCCTGATAGTCAGCTACCGGGCCATGACCAGGAATTACAATGGTATTCTCGTTAATCTGATTCAATGTTTCTGAACAGAACTTAATAACCCCGTCAAGAGTCCCGCCATTACCCGCATCAATAAACGGATAGCCTGAATTATTATAAACATCACCCAGGTGTACGGCGTTGTGGCCTCGAAAGATAGTTGCTGTATCCCCTGTCGTATGTGCCGGACCAAAATGCAGCAAATCCACACGTTCTCCATTGAAGTGAAATTGCATGGTGTCATCGTAAGTGATATCCGGCCAGGCATCCTCAGGATAAGCCGCTTGAGCGTAGGAAACACCCACCAGATTAATAATGTGATCGTTCTTCATCATTTCTCTGGAATTTGCATGGGCGACCAGCCAGGTACCAGCAGGCCCGAGTGTCAGGTTGCCTTCGGCATGATCGAAATGCCAGTGTGTGTTGATGACAAAGTCAACACCCTTGCCACCTAATTTGCCAATTGCTGCTTCTATTTTTGGCATTATTTGTGGGAACTGGTCATCGACAATTAACACGCCATCCTTGCCGATACTCACGGCGATGTTGCCACCAACACCAAATAGTACGTAAAGGTTGTCGCCAACTTTTTCAGCAGTGATTTCTGCACTATCGAAATCCCAACCGAATACCGAAAGTAATTGATCAAGGGGGAGTGGTTCCGGTATTGCGGGTCCATCGTGTGCCGAACTAGTCGAACCCAGAGTAAGAAGTGTCAAAACCAACAGAATTCTTTTCATCGTAATTTCCTTGTCTGTTTTCCGCAGCATATAGATGAATCAAGGGGTAGTCTATCTTGCTTGTTGCCGCTAAACCTTATCAAATGTAGATTTTGATGAGGTGGCAGACTGATGGCGAAGCAAAGATACATTACTGAAATGGGGATGGGGATTGATGTGCATGGGCGAGGTTATACCGAGGCGGCAGAACGGGCAGTCTTCGATGCAATACAGCACTCCAGCCTGGGTTTCTTTAAAGCCGCAAAGAAATCACCTCATGACATGATCATTGAGGTTCTGATCGGTGTGCCTGAACCAGATGCGGTGGATAAAGAGATTGTTGCCAAAGCACTGCCTTACGGGAGTGTGACGGTTAAAACCGAGAAAGGCGGTCTGGAAATTCCGTATGAGGATGGAGACGATGCCATCGTGATCGCCAATGCAGGCATACTGGTTCATTTTGATGATTGAGCAGTCATGTTTACCCGATGGCCGTTTCCTGAGAATTCCTCGGGTCTCGGGTTATCCATTGTGTTGATGAAATAAACAATACAATTCCCGATAAGACGCTGATGACACCGAGTATGCTGAATCCTCTTAAGAGCCAGTGATTGAAGTTATCTCTGTTCCGATAGTCCATGATGTGCAGGCTCCACAGGAAATCATAAAATCGCCAGGATGAAGTACGTACGGCACGTACCTGACCGCTGGTTGCGCCGACATAGAGATGTGCGGTTTCGTCCGCCAGTTCAATTTTCCAGGCGGGCAGTTCACCACCACGATATTCGTCACCGGACTCAATCTCGGTGATCAGGCTAACAGCAGCGACAGGTGAGTTGGCGCGATAAGATGCAATTGATCTTGCTTCTGTCTCGGTGATCGTTGGCAGTTTCTCGCCTGTCTCGGCATTAAATGCCAACCATTCCTCTTCATTTCGAATCAGATACACAGCAGTGTTAAGGCGCTGTTTGATCTGGACCTGATCAATGCGCATTCTGGAAATTTCCGGATACTCCCTGCCTAGCGAACTGGGCGGGAGCATTCTGATGTGATTTAGCTGGTAGGTTGCGGCCTTTTTTAACAGATGTTCACCGCGAATGTCCTCAATCGGTATGAGTGAAAAATAAAAGCCTGAGCATGTCCAGATAAGCAGTTGGATAGCCGCGATAGCACCCAGCCAGCGATGGACTTTTCTTATTAATCTCTTGTTCAAATGTCTGGTCCTACTGCATTGATTCCGGATAGTTAATAACATATCACGGCGGCAGAATCATAAATCATCGGTCAGATCGAATGCGGTTTAACGGATGATGTAGTTTTGTTCAGCACGTATAATTTGAACTTCGAGCCAGTTGAGATTGTGTGTGACCAGCAACATAAAGATAAGAGACGATGAAGTTGAACTCACAGCAATCCGTGCTCGGGGCGCCGGTGGGCAGAACGTCAACAAGGTGTCATCCGCGATACATCTGCGTTTTGATATTCGCGGCTCCTCACTGCCGGATTACTACAAGCAACGCCTCTTAAGTCTGCGGGATCAGCGCATCACCAGGGATGGGGTTGTGATCATCAAGGCACAGAAATTCAGGACTCAGGAAAAGAACCGAGACGATGCCCTGAACCGATTGATGAGTCTCATAGATAGTGTCTCAACCCCGAGAAAAATCAGACGAAAAACCAAACCCACAAAACGTTCCCAGGTGAAGCGATTGGACAGGAAAACCAAACGAGGGAGGGTCAAAGCGCTTCGAGGCAAGATTGACGAGTGACATCTGGCGTTGATACTGGTCGCCAGGATGATAATGGTGGTAGCAGGAAGACAGCTTGCGTGAATAAGGGGTCGGCAATGACATTCTTCTTAATAACTGTTTCCAGTTTGATGCCATTGGCTGTACTTGATGTGTTGTATCAGCAAATGGCCACCCGGCGGGATCGAAAGCGTTTTCCGGCATCGGGCAGATTGATCGACGTGGATGGCAGGGCAGCTGAAAGAAATGCAGGCGCGTTGGCAGAAGCAGCTGCAGGAACTTGCTGAATTATTACTTACTGAATTATTAGATGACGGAAATCTGATTGCCGCGTCGAACAGTGGTCACTATATTCACATGGATGAACCGGAGCTGGTGGTCAATGTGATTGCAGAGATTCTGGAAAAAAGCCACAACCCGTCATTCATCTGAGTCCTGGGCGCCATTAGCTCAGATGTCTTCAATCTCTTCTGACAGGTTGAATTTAGTATTTGACTTACCGCTTTCTGTGAGTTAAATTAATTGTACGTACAATTAATTAATTTAGTAACGATGATGGCTGCCAAACGCCCGGGTCGTCCGACCAAGAAGGATTCGAGAGACGCAAAACAGGCGATCGTTAATGCCGCACGCTCAATAATCGAAGAGTCGGGGCTTCATAGTCTGACTATTCGCGCTGTTGCAGAGAGAGCCGGGGTTGGCACAGCACTGGTGAATTATTACTTTACCAACAAGCAGGGTCTCAAAGAGGCGATTGCTGTCGAAGCTGCAGCAGAAGTGCAGGAGCTGATACAGATCATCCTTGTACCTGAGGGGAACCCGGCAGAAATGATTCAGCAGGCCGTCAGACAATTTGTGATGAGCATTGGTGAGCGACCTTATATCACAAGACTGGTAATGGATCTGGTATTGGCTGGAGACGAGGAGGTTCTGCGACGATTGGTGACCAATGTTGCGCTACCCAATCTTACGATGCTGAAGGAAGTACTCGAATCGGCGAAGGGAAAGGTGGAGTTTCCGGGGGCCGATCTCAGGTTAATTCTGCCAGCGATGGCGGGTGCGGCTTTTTATCCATCTGTAATGGCCCCGCTGCTGCTAGCTTTGACTGGTCTGGATCTAGGTGCCAAAGATGATCTGGAGCTCTATGCAGAGCATACCGCCAGACTCTTTGTGAACGGCTTGAAGCATTCAGGAGGAACGAAATAAATGAACAGGTTTTATTCTGTTGCCGCAACATCATTTGAACGTTGGTTTGACTGGGTATGTCATCATCATTATCGAACTTTGATTGTCTGTGTGTTAGTGGTCGGCAGTCTGGCCAGCCAGCTGCCAACTCTCAGACTTGATGCTTCTGCTGAGGCATTCCTGGACGAAGATAATCCCGGCTTGTTGATCTACGATGAATTCCGGGAGCAGTTTGGCCGGGACGATCGGATTGTGGTTGCTATTCAGGGGGTGTCAGTATTTGACAGGAAATTCCTGGAAAGATTGCGATCATTTCATCAAGACCTGGAAGAAGAGTTGCCCTACATCGAGGAGGTTGAAAGTCTACTCAATGCGCGAAGTGTCTATGGCACAGAAGATGAATTGATCATCGAGGATCTGTTCGAAGAATGGCCTGGGACAAAAGAGGATCTGAAGCGTATAGAAGACATGGCCCGGCAGAATCCCATGTACGAAAACGTGATGCTGTCCGAGGACGGCACCTTCACCATGATTACCATTAAGTTGCGACGCTATGCCGAAGACTTAAGTGATAGCGAGGTGCTCGACGATCTGTATTTCGACTCGGAATCAGAGCAACCAGAGACTGAGTCCCTTGAACTTCTCACTGAAGAACAAAGCAATTCTGTTGTCATTGCTCTTGAGAGCGTGATCGAGAAACACAGCAATGATGAGTTTAAGATCTTCGCTGCTGGTCAGCCGAAAATGACTTCTTATATTGCCAGGGCGATGATGCGTGATATGGGCATGTTCTCTGCACTGAGTGTTGTGTCGATCGCAGTGCTTTTGCTTGTTCTGTTTCGAACGCCGACTGCGGTTATCCCAGCAATTCTGATAGTCGTCTGCTCGCTGTTATCAACCCTGGGGTGCATGTCTCTTGCAGGTTCTCCAATCCAGCCTCCAACTCAGATTTTACCCAGCTTTTTGCTGGCGGTTGGCGTGGCCGATGCAGTGCACATCTTAGCCCGCTTTCACCAGCAACTCAGGAAAGGTCTGGAAAAGCGGGATGCGCTGAGAGAAGCTGCAGGATTTGCGGGACTACCAATTCTGTTTACCAGTTTAACAACAGCGGGTGGACTCGCTTCTTTTGTCAGTTCAGACATGGCCCCTGTGAGTGCTCTTGGGATTTTTGCACCGATAGGGATTGCATTTGCGTTTGTATATACGATGACGCTGTTACCTGCGCTGATAATGATTCTGCCAACGCCCAAGGTGACCAGATCAGAGGAGGAAACCCTGTCGGCTCGTATTCTCATTTGGTTGGGAACTATGTCCATTGAAAAACCGGTGCGAGTGATACTGGCGACGGTTGTCATTGTTATAGTTGCAATCACTAGCTGTTTTAACCTGCATTTTTCTCATAACCCCTTGTCATGGTTGCCGGAAGATAACGCGCTTCGACAGAGTACCCGGATTATTGATGATGCCATGGCGGGAACCATGTCAATGGAAATTCTCATCGACAAAGGGTCCGATTATGCTTTTCACGAACCCGAGAACCTAAGGGGGTTGGAGCAAATAACCGATGCCATCGAGGGACAATCGGATATGGTAATTCAGGTCGGTCAGAGTTTCTCAATCGTTGATGTTTTAAAGGAAATCAATAAGGGTTTGAACGGTAACGAAGAGACCAGCTATCGGTTGGCTTCGGATAGGGCGTTGATCAGTCAGGAGTTGCTCTTGTTCGAAAACAGCGGTTCAGAAGATCTTGAGGAACTGGTTGATACGATTTACTCAAAAGCCAGAATAACACTTATCGTCAATTGGGACGATGCAATACAATATGTGCCATTTGTTGCCAAGGCTAAGCAGATTGCTCTGCAGCACTTCACTGAGGATGAAATTACAGTGACCGGATTGCTGCCTATATTCACTTCAGCAATTTTGATGTTGTACACATCCATGGCCATGTCCTATGCCCTGGCCTTAATCATCATCGTGCCGCTTGTGATGCTTATTGTAGGAAGTGTCAGGATGGGATCTCTGGCGATGGCACCGAATATACTGCCTATTCTGCTTTGTCTCGGTGTGATGGGATTGTTCAATTTGCCGATCGACGTGTTCAGCATGTTGATTGGTGGTGTGTCCATAGGTCTCGTCGTTGATGACAGCATTCACTTTTTGCATCACTTTAAACAGTACTTTGACGAATCAGAATCTGTTGAACAGGCGATTGCAGAAACTTTGCGAACCACCGGGCGTGCCTTGCTGTTTACGACGCTTGTGCTTGCCTGTGGATTCTGCACCTTTGCCATTTCGAGTATGGAGAATCTGCCTCGATTTGGGTTATTAACAGCCATGACTGTCAGTCTGGCCCTGGTGGCTAATGTAATACTTTTGCCTGCATTGATCAGCCTGGTTTATCGCAAGCATACAGCCAAACACGCAAAGCAAGAGGAAATCGTTAGATGAGTCGTTTACCCGCATTACTTGGTGCTCTGTTATTTATATTCACACCTGCTGCTTTGACTGCAGCTTCTGATATGAGTGCGCTTGAGATTATGAAGGCCGTGGATGACAGGGACGATGGGGATCGCATGACGCAAACGATGGAAATGATTCTCATAGACCGAAAAGGCAATAAGAGACGTAGAACGCTGGCAAGTTATTCCCAGGACCGTGGTGAGGACACATACTCCATTATATTCTTTATCACACCCGCTGATGTCAAGGACTCAGCTTTTCTAACATGGGATTATGACAAAGACGACAAGGATGATGATCAATGGCTCTATCTTCCCGCTTTGCGTAAAACAAAGCGTATTGCTTCGGGAGACAAGAGCGGCAGTTTCATGGGCTCTGACTTCAGCTACTCCGACATGAGTACGAGACCGCTGGATCGCTATCAGTACAAGATCATGAAAGACGTGGTTATCAACGGTCATCCTGCATGGCAGATTGAATCCTTACCCAATCCCGAGGAGATTGAACATACCGGCTATCGTCGCTCAATTCTGTTTGTACGCAAAGACAATTTCGTTGTTATCAGAGCTGTACATTGGAAGAACAAGGGAGGCATAACAAAATTTCTGGACATCAAAAAACTCGAACAGATCGATGGTATTTGGGTGCCGACTGAAATTCAGATGACCTCACGCAAGGGTAAGGAAGTCAGGCATCGAACGGTGTTATTTAACCTGGGCACGCAATTTAACCAGCCCATGAAAGACGAATGGTTTACGATGGGACAACTGGAGAAGGGGCGGCCGGTTCAGCCTTGAGCCTGTTTTGCCCTGGTATAGTGCAATTAAAAAATGACTGGTTTCTGTCAGCGAAATATCAACATCCTACTGCTTGGCATGATGGTTCTGGGGTGTCCACAGCCACTCACTGCCAGTGAATCGGTATCGATAGTATTAGGTAGTTTCGGCAGTCGTGGCAATGCAGACTCGAAACGAGCTGAACTTGAACAGAAACTGGTTAGATCCCTCCGTGTCACTGCCGTTGAGGTCAAAGGTCAGACATTTCATCGACTCCTTACCTCACCAACCAGCGATGTGGTGCTGGCACGCCGGCAGATGGAAACGTTTCGCAGCGAACAATATCCAGATGCCTGGCTTCTGTTTCATGAGCAGGCTGGTTCAGAACTTGAAATGTCGGCTGCCATCAGGAGCGGCGCTGGCGCTGAGCCTGATTCTCAGCTTGAAGATATTGCGAGTAAGGCTGGTGACGAAGATGGTTTTATTACCAACGAACCTGAAGATACCAGCACTATCGGATTAGATGATGAATTATTCAGCGGCTTTGACGATTTTGAAGTGACTCCTTCGGATACGACCCAGAAAGAAGCCCGGTGGATTGATTTCGGTGGCCAGTTCATGGTTGCTAGTACCTACAGCTATGATCTGAACACAGGTGATTATCCTGGCCTGCAACCTTACAACGGAGTTTCTAAGGCGCAGACGATACTGCGAATGCATACCAATCTCTATTTTAAGGAGTGGCGTCTGCATGTTGGGGCCAAGGGACTCTACGACTGGTTCTACGATATTGAAGCGGACGATCAGTTCACGAATGATGTCCTTGATGAGCATCGGTCTGAAACCGAATGGCATGAGGTCTATTTGCAAGGCAATATCACCGACAGCCTATATCTCAAAACAGGTCGTCAAATACTTTCCTGGGGGCGGTCAGATAGCCTTCGGGTACTCGATCAGCTTAATCCCCTCGATCTTCGTGAACCAGGCAGTACAGATATCGAGGATATTCGTCTTCCGGTTAATATGACCCGGGTAAGCTATGTTCATGGACCATGGACCATGGACATGATCGCAATTCATGAAATCAGATTCAATAAATTACCAGCGCCCGGCAGCGAGTTTATGCCAGGTGTTCTTCCTGTGCTCGCAGAGGAAATTCCTGATGATGGCTGGGCGGCTGAACATGCTTTTAATCTAACCGGAGTATTCCCAGGGTGGGATGTCTCATTCCACCACGCACGGTTGTACGATGATAATTCCTACCTGGACTTGTTTGACCCGACCGGTCCCATGTTCAAACATCAGCGCCTGCATTTTTCCGGGCTGGCGTTTAATCGCACGATCGGATCCTGGCTATTAAAAGGTGAATACGCGCGCATAGAAGATTTTCAGAGCAATGCGGCACCGGCCCGGACTCGCAGAGATGTCATGCTGGGCTTCGAATACAGCGGATTCATCAATACCCAGCTTGCCGTCGAAACATCGGTTCAGCATCTACATGACTGGCATGAAAATCTGGATTCGGCACCCATCTATCGTCCTCGTGATCTCTGGCAATCTGCGTTCAGGATCAGCCGGACTTTCCTCAACGAACGACTGACCCTCCTGCTGGTGGCACTGTTTCAGGGGAAATCCCTGGATGAAGGCCAGCTTGTCAGATTCAACGCTGACTACAAACCATTTGATGCCCTGACAACATCACTGGGGATAATCATTTACTCCGGTGGTAGTGACTCGGTTATCGGCCAGCTGGAAGATCGGGATCGTGTTCTGCTGGGGATCAAGTACCATTTCTAGTCGACTCGGATTTGCTGAGGTATGATCGCATTTCATTCTACTGCTGGAATTTCATAGCGCCATGAAGAATCTCTGGAATGACAAGGATGCTGAACCTTTTACTCATTCTGACCTGGCGTTGCGGGTCTATACGTCTCGACTCCTGGGCCAAAACGAAAACCTGGTTCTGCACGGCGGTGGTAATACGTCCGTTAAAACCATAGTGACAGATATTTTTGGTGACAAAGAGGAGATATTGTATGTAAAAGGATCGGGCTGGGATTTGAAAACTATTGAGGAGGCCGGTTTTTCGCCAACCCGACTTGATGTTATCAGGCGCCTTGGTCAACTGTCTGCCATGACCGATATGGAAATGACACGCGAACTCGCTGCATCAATGATTGACCCAGGGGCGCCGTCACCTTCTGTTGAGACAATACTGCATGGACTCATTCCGCTTAAGTACGTGGATCATAGCCACACAGATGCGGTGGTGGCGATAAGCAATACGTTGAATGGCGCTGATTTACTCAAACAGATCTATGCTGACAGAGTGCTCATCCTGCCCTATGTGATGCCCGGTTTTAAGCTCGCAAAGCAAGTCTATGAAGCCACCAGGAATACTGATTGGCGTACTTTGGAGGGAATCATTCTATTGCATCATGGCTTGTTTACATTCCACGGTGATGCAAAAACAAGCTATGACAATATGATTAATCTGGTGTCTGAGGCAGAAGAGTATCTGGAATCCGTTAAAGCACTTTCGACCGAAGGGGAGTACGAAGCTGTTGATGAGGATTATCTTAAACTGGCTAAAGCAAGAAAAGCAGCGTCCAATTTGTTTGGTTATGCCATGTTGGCTAATTGGAAACGTGACCAATTCAGCATTGGATATTCGTCACTCGATAAAATAGAAGATATTGCAACTCGTGGTCCCGTGACACCGGACCACACTCTCCAAACAAAGCGCATAGCTGCAATATTGAGTGAAAGCCCTGCTGCTGAAGTGGATAGCTTTGGTGAAAAATATCAGCACTATTTTGATAGCAATACCGACGGGAACCTGGTTTGTCTCGATACGGCCCCTCGATTTGCTGTGTGGAAGAACAAGGGTTGTATTGTCTTTGCGCCGAATGTTAAGAGAAGCAAGGTAATTTCAGACATCCTGGATCACACCATCATTGCGGTACAGTGTGGAGAGGTACTTGGTGGCTGGCAGGCGCTACCAGAAAAGGACATTTTTGAAATCGAGTACTGGGAACTGGAGCAGGCGAAGCTGAAACTTGTCCCTAAAAGGAACGAGTTTGATGGCAAGGTGGTCTTGGTTACGGGTGCTGCATCTGGTATCGGCAAGGCGTGTGTCGAAGCATTCTCTTCAAAAGGTGCCGCAGTTGTGGCTTTGGATATCAATCCTGAGGTCGAGAAGCTGTTTGATCGGGAAGACACCAGGGGAATTGTCTGTGATATCACTAGTGATGATTCAATACGGGATGCAGTTCATTCAGTGGTGGCATCCTTTGGTGGTGTTGATGTGCTGGTCAGCAATGCGGGTTCCTTTCCTGCGAGCACGAGACTGGAGCAAATGGAAAGTGAATTCCTGAGGGAAACTATGCAGCTGAACTTCAATGCTCATGTGGGTGTGATGCGAGCTTGCGTGCCATTCTTAAAGCTGGGATTTGATCCAAGTATTATTTTAATGGCATCCAAAAATGTCCCGGCACCAGGGCCAGGTGCTGGCGCCTACTCTGCGGCGAAATCCGCACTAACCCAGATGGGGCGTGTTGCAGCCATGGAATTGGGTGAGGAAGGTATCCGGGTCAATATGGTTCATCCAAACGCGGTCTTTGATACGGGCATATGGACACAAGAAGTGTTGCAGAAACGAGCGGCCAGTTACGGTTTATCAGTGGATGAATACAAGACCAACAATCTGCTTGGGGCGGAAATTACATCAGTCGATGTTGCAGAGATGGTTGTCACCATGGCGGGTAAAAGTTTTGCCAAAACCACAGGCGCACAGGTGCCGGTTGATGGCGGAAATGATCGAGTCGTTTGATCGTCCCAACGGATTCTCTCAGCCGCAGGGGTGAATTGCCTTCGAGATTGTTCGCGGCGGATGCTGTCCCGCGGACTCCTGTTGATGATAATACAGAACGTCAGGGATTCATTCATACCGGGTGATCGTATGCTGTCTAATATAAAACCAGGGACCTCACACAAGGTGCCGGACAACCGGTTAGATACCTGGTAGCTGCAAGATATCTTTGTATGGTGAAAACCGGCGACACAGGTTAAAGTCAGTGAAAGAAAGCTTGGAGAGAGTCTTATGTCGGATGACATTTCAGGTGGTGGAATTCTGCATCGTCGACATCTGCTTAAGGCGGCGGTCGCGGGAGTTACTGGTGGTTTCCTTGTGCCAGCCAGAGCGAATGAGGCCTGGATGACTCATGCCGGTGAAGCGCAAAGCGAGTATGGCTCTCCATCAAGGTTTGCCAGTCTGGCTCGTGAGCAGGTTGGTGGTCATCCAACCGCACCGGAAGCCGGATCTTCGTCGACACCCCTGCAGGATCTGGATGGCACCATTACACCAAACAGCCTCCACTTCGAGCGACATCATAGCGGTATACCCGATATTGACCCGGCTAAGCACAAACTGGCGATATTTGGCGAAGTTGAGCGGAACCTTGAGTTCAGCTATGAGAATCTCCTGGCTTACCCGAAAGAAACCCATATCTATTTCCTGGAGTGCGCGGGGAATAGTTTTCGCAATGTTTTTGCTCCGGCAGATCTGACGGCTGGCGCCTTAAATGGTCTGTTGTCCTGTGCTGAATGGTCGGGTGTCCCCTTACACCACCTGTTAGATGAAGCTGGTGTTCATAAGAATGCTCGCTGGATCATCGCCGAGGGAGCTGACGCTGCCGGAATGGCTCGCAGCGTACCCATTGATATGGCCATGGATAATGTGTTGGTGGCCCTCTATCAAAATGGGGAGCCACTTCGACCAGCACAGGGGTATCCCATGCGTCTTTTTGTACCGGGTTCGGAAGGTAATATCAGTGTCAAATGGCTGCACAGGCTCAAGGTACAGGAGACACCAGCCTATACCAGGGATGAAACCAGCAAATATACCGATCTGTTGAAGGATGGCAGGTCTGAGATGTTTTCGCTGAAAATGGAAGTGAAATCAGTAATCACTTCCCCGTCAGGGAGAATGAAATTAGGAAGAAAGGGTGTTTATGAGATTTCAGGTATCGCCTGGTCAGGGGCGGGTACCATCAGGAAAGTAGAGGTCAGCGCCGACGGTGGAGTCTCCTGGGCAGAAGCGGTACTGCAGAGCGAAGCAAGTCCTTTGGCGTTGACCAGATTCAGGATTCCGTGGCGATGGGATGGTCAGGGTGCAGTACTGCAGAGCAGGGCGATTGATGACCGGGGCAGGGTGCAACCATCGCGGGCTTCAGCGCTCGAAGGATATTCACAGGGCAGCTTTTATCACTATAACGGGATACAGAGCTGGGAGGTTTCAGCAGATGGGCTGGTTAAAAATGTCTTTGTTTAGACATCGTCTTACCAACTCGGTGATGAAGCTGCCTTTATTTGTCAGCCTGCTGGTCATCTCTTCAGTTGTTGTAGGGAATGAACTTGGTCACAAGTTGAAGCCTGGTCTTGGTAAACCAGCGCCTGACCAGGTCATGGTGATTTCCCCGGATGGCTCAGGATTACCGGGGGGAAGTGGGTCAGTCGCGGCAGGAAAAATCCTCTATAACTTAAAATGTGCGACCTGCCATGGTGAGGATGGAACCCAGGCGGGAAATCAGCTGGTGGGAGGCATGGGCAGTCTGGCGGGCGATCGACCTCTTAGGACAGTTGGCAGCTTCTGGCCGTATGCAACTACTCTGTTTGACTATATTGCAAGATCAATGCCCTATAATGAACAGCGGACTCTCTCGGCAGATGAGGTCTATGCGGTGTCAGCCTATGTGCTGAAATTGAATGGAATTCTCAGTGACGATGCGATTCTGAATGAGAAGACGCTGCCCAAAGTAAAGATGCCGAATAGGGAAGGATTTATTGAATTAATCAAGTAACTCCATGTAGTGTGTCATTTTCTTACTATAAAACCGCCATTGATTCCGGGACCTGACAATTCTATAGTCTGGCGATGTGTGCTGCGTCCGTCTGTTCACCAATAACGGGAAGGAAATCGAAGATGTTAAGCAAATTGAGTGCTGCAATATTCATCCTGGTTGGATCTGTTTCTGTACTGGCAGACGATCAGGTATCTTACCTGGTCTCTCCTGAAACAAAAAAACTCAACTTGCCCTTCTCGGATGCGGTCAGAGTAAACAACATGATTTTCATGTCTGGCCAGCTTGGTGTGGAGCCAGGAAGTTTCAAGTTGGTTGAAGGTGGCATAGAAAATGAGACCCGGCAGATATTCAAGAATATGAAAGGTGTACTTGAAAGCAATGAATCGTCACTCAGTAATATCGTTAAATGCACGGTAATGATGGGTGATATTGGTGAATGGCCTAAATTCAACCAGATCTACGTGACCTATTTCCCTGACGACAAACCAGCCAGGTCGGCGTTTGGCGCCAATGGGCTCGCGCTGGGAGCAAGTGTTGAGATGGAATGCTGGGCCGTTGTAAATTAGCTGAGCTGTTCCCTGGCAATTTCCTCAACCGCAAGCAACAGATTGTCGAGTTGTTTGGTTGTCACCATGATATGCAGCGACAGACGATTGGCGTCCCAGTCAATCTCAGAATGGGTTACATTTCTGATATAGATCTGGTGGCGATCCCAGAGCAGGTCGGTCAGGGCTTTGGGTTCCATGCCTGCAATCCTGAAGGAGACCAGACCAGCACAGAGCCTGGGATCATCCGAGGAGAATACTTCAACACCATCAATTTGTCTTAAGGCACTGCGTGCCCTGCCTGCAAGGTATTGATCCCGGGCCTCAATTGCTTCGATACCAATCCGATTGTGGAAATCAAGTGCTGCATTGATGGAAACACCAGCAGCATAGTTTGTTGATCCATGTGTTTCGTAACGTTGCGCCGTTGTTCCTCGTTCAGAGTCATCCGGGGCACCATACATGTTCATTCCGTTTACCGGGCCTGAATAAATGGACGGCCAGATCTGGTCCTGCAATTCCTCACGAACGTAAAAGAACCCCGTTAGTTGCGCGGCGAGCATCCACTTGTGACAGGCACCTGCATACATATCGCATCCCAGATCATGCAGATCAAGGTTCAGCATTCCTGGTGGGTGTGCACCATCCACCAATGTGAGTATTCCCTTGGAACGAGCCATTGCGCAGATTTCTCTGACCGGCATCACACAACCATCTGAGTAGTTTATTTGGCAGAAGCTGATCAGTTTTGTGCGGGGTGTAATAGCTGCCTCTATCGCGTCCAGGACGATTTCTGGATTTTCAGGAGGATGAAATTTCTTGTCCGACAGATCTACAACCACGGCGTTGGTTTTATCGCGGGCACATCTCAGATTAACAGGTTGCCCGCCGCTGGGGTGATCATGATTTGTGTAGATGATTTCGTCACCCGACTTGAGCTTTGGGCCATTGGTCCCGATTCCCATCCCTTCGGTGGTATTGTTAGTTATAGCAATCTCGTTTGGATTACAGCCAACGAATGTTGCAAGCCTGGTACGAATGTGTGCCTTGAACTCCGAGTTGTAGACATGTTTTGCATAGCTGAGGCGATCCTCGTTGGACTGCCTGATTGCTTCGATTTGCGCCTGATATACCGCTGTGGGTGAGGGACCACGTGTCCCTGTATTCATATAGGTGAGGTCAGGTTTCAGCATGAACTGATCGGCAACCCATCGCCAGTATGATTCATCGTCGGGCGCTCTTTCAGTTTTCTCGGCAGGTGCAGCCCGGGCTCTTCTGACAGTGCCAGATGATAGTGTGCCTGCAGCGACGGTGCCGATTACTCGACTCATGAAGCCCCGTCTGGTGAGCATGGCAATATCTTCAAAACGGTGATCAATCTCTAAGAGCTGCCTGGTATTTTCCATATAACCCCCTCTTCTCAACGAAGCGCTTGAAGCGTTCATTGTGCAATAGAACTCACAACTTTCCACGTATTTTTCGATATCACCCGGCTTTATGGACGTTGCTGAGCAAATACCCATTCGTGGTATGGTAAGGGTCCATGAGTCGATACTTCAGCAACAGTCGCCCTGCAGAGAAAATAAAAACTGTGAATATGATCATTTCAAGAGGAGTGAGCGAGGGCTTGCTGTTGCTGCTCTGCGGGATTTTTACCGCAGGTGTGGTCTTTGCTGAAGCGCAGTCGTCCCCACCCGTTGCTAGAGCGGTGGGGTTTGCTGCGGAACCCGTCGTAGATGGTGATGTACTGAACGATCCGGTATGGCGAGGTGCGAAGGCCATCAAAGGATTCTGGCAGACGAAGCCTGATGAGGGGCAACCAGCATCTCAGCCGACGGAGGTATTTGTCGGGTACACGGATGACACACTGTACATAGGTGTAGTCTGCTATGACGAGAACCCGGATCAGATTGTGGTCTCAGACAGTCGGCGAGATTCTTCACTCAGTGATACAGATAGTTTTCAGATCATGATTGATGGTTTCAAAGATCGGCAAAATGGCCTGGTTTTCGGTACTAACCCGGCGGGAATAGAATACGATGGCCAGGTGACCAAGGAAGGTACCAGTCGATTTGGGTCCGGCGGTGGGGGATTCAATACCAACTGGGATACAACCTGGTCAGTAAAGGCGCTGATTTCCGATATTGGCTGGAGCGCTGAATTTGCTATTCCCTTCAAATCCCTGCGATATGGTACCGAGAAAGTACAAACCTGGGGCATAAATTTCCAGCGCAACATCCGTCGCAATAACGAGACCGTATTTTGGGCGCCGCTTTCACGGCAATATAATCTTCATCGAGTATCTGAGGCGGGCAGCATCGAGAATCTCCGACTTCCTGCCCAGAGAAATCTGAAATTAACACCCTATGGATTAGCCAAAGCCAGCGATGGTGGCGGCTTAAGCCGTGAAACCGATTATGAAGTTGGCTTTGACTTCAAGTACTCCATCACACCCAGTCTGACATTTGATGCGACCTACAACACTGACTTTGCCCAGGTCGAAACTGATCAGTTTCAAGTCAATCTGGATCGATTCAGTCTTTTTCTACCCGAACAGCGTCCGTTCTTTCTGGAGAATGCTGGTCAATTCGCGGTTGGTGTACCGCGCCAGGCAGAACTTTTTTTTAGTCGTCGCATAGGTATCGGCCCCAGTGGTGAGCAGATTCCAATAGATGGGGGTGTACGCGTTTCGGGTAAAATAGGCGTAAGCACAAATGTCGGCTTCCTGCAGATGCGATCCGAGGGATTGACGGGAGTAGCACCGCAGAACGACTACACGGTAGCGAGAATTAATCGTGAACTGCCCAATCGGTCATCCTTTGGTGGAATTTTTGTGAACAGGAAGGGCGATGGCAGTACGGGTACAGATGATGACTATAATCGTACCTATGGTATCGACGCTCGCTGGGGTGTTGGCAAAAATGGATCTCTGTCCGGATTCGTTGCGAAAACGGATACACCGGAATTGTCAGGAAAGGAACACGCGTTACAGCTGAGTAGCGACTACAATTCAGAACAATGGTCGTTAAGAGCATCCTATACAGAAGTTGGAGAGAACTTCAATCCCGAAGTTGGTTTCCTTTCTCGCAGCGACTACCGTCATACCAGTCTGTTTGCCATGCGCCGTATTCGCCCTGATGACCTGTGGGATCTACATGAGATAAGACCTCATGTAATGTACCGGGGATACTGGAATTTTGATGGGTTCTGGGAAACCGGATTTCTGCATGTAGACAGCCATTGGGAATGGAAGAGTGGATTCGAGATTCATACGGGTATAAATTTCTTCCATGAGGGCGTGGATCAGGCATTTGATATTGTCAGTGGAGTTACGGTACAGGCAGGTGAATATGATGATCGCGAAATAGCTCTTGTTCTGAAGACTGACCAGAGTGCACCATTGAGTTTTAGAATTGCAGGCAAATTTGGTGGTCTGTTTGGTGGTGATCGTACATCTCTGGAACCCACGCTTCGTTACCGAGTCGGTGAAACGTTCAGCACAGAACTATCCTGGGATCATAATGATATCGATTTGCCTGGTGGTGATTTCCGCGTTGGCATCGGTAAATTTAGACTGACCTATTCCTTTACACCAAAAATTTCCCTGCAGGCGCTGATTCAGTACAATGAACGTGATGACCTGATTGCCACAAATCTTCGTTTTGCGTGGTTGACCTCGGCGGACTCGGGTTTATACGTTGTGTACAACGAAGTTGATGACAACAGTTTTGGGGCACCCAGTGAGCCAAGGCGGGAGTTCATTATCAAATACAGTCATATACTCGACCTGTAGCAAATCCAGGTATTTATCGCTACCAGTAGCTCGTCACCCGTAGCTCGTCACCTGTAGCTCGTCACCTGCAGCTCCTCACCTGCAGCTCCTCACGTGTAGAGCAGGGTGTGAATCTGGTTGGTCCTGTCTATGTGGATGGCGTGATCTGATAGTACCAGTGACAGCTTCTGCCTCTGGTATCTCACTTCTGATGATAGGTGCTAAGGCCGTAACTAATTGAAAATAATGAGTTTTATCTGAGCTTTATGCTGATCAAAAGAGTGCTGCTATACGATATCGAACAGTTTGTATGCTGTATCGAACATTCCCTGAATCGTAATATTGGCGTTAGTTGCCGAGTAAGCCGTTAATCAATGTTGCCATTTTCTCAGCATCAATCTTGCCTCGATTGTGTGATTGTGTTTAACCTTCTGTACTCCAGACGGGCAGTAATGAATCGAGTCATATCATCATGGTGAGGGCAAAAACACTTTTTTTAGTCCGGCACGCAAAATCGAGCTGGAAAGGCCCAACCCTTTCAGACCACGCAAGACCTCTCAATAAGCGAGGTAAGCGTGATGTGGTTCTTATGGGGAAACGTTTGGTGGGGCTGCTGGAGTCACCGGAACTGATCGTATGCAGTAGCGCGACCAGAGCCGCCGTCACGGCACGGGCGATTGCTGATGCCTATGAATACAGCCACGATAAAATTGTTTTCGATGATGCCATTTACGGCGCCAGCCTGAAGCGACTTATTGATCTCGTTAGATCGTTCACTGAGCGATGCGACCGGGTGATGCTGGTAGGGCACAATCCAGGTATTACTGAGGCTTTCAACTGCCTCAGCAAGCTAGAAGTTAGTAATATACCTACCTGTGGTGTTGCGGTACTGCATTTTGACTCTGACAGTTGGTCAGATATTGCAGAAGGGAAGGGTAAGATCGCGCACTATGACTACCCAAAAAGAATCAGTAACTAAATTTTGACATGAGTGAGTCGATACAGCTACCAGAGAGACTGGGCCTTAGAGAACGACTGGTTATCCTGAAGTCCAGGAATTTTCTGTTGCTCTGGGCTGGTTCGCTGATTTCAATGGTGGGTGATGCCTTTTCCATGATCGCCTTACCCTGGCTGGTTATCCAACTCACGGACAACGCCTTTACCCTGGGTACAGTGATGGCGACCGCGGCTATACCGCGCGCACTTTTCATCCTCGTGGGTGGTGCACTGGCGGATCGATTCTCACCCAGAAGAGTAATAATGGATACGAAGATCCTCTATCTTGTACTGGTAACCATGCTGTCTGCACTGGTGATTAGTGAAAGTATTGAAATGTGGATGGTCTATGTCTTTGCACTGTTGATCGGTGCTGTTGGTGCTTTCGCATTTCCCGCTCAGTCTGCCATTCTTCCCCAGCTAGTCGATAAGGATGAGTTGCAGGTCGCGAACTCGGTGATGGGAGGTACTGCCCAGATTTGCTTTTTGGTCGGTCCCGCCCTGGCGGGTGGGCTTATCGTCATTCTGAGTGGAGGTGATCTGACGAATCTGTCTGCGGATTCCCCCCCGGATGATCTGCGGGCGATTGGTACGGTTTTCGCAATTGATGCAATCACTTTTATGGTGTCATGGTTACTCCTGCTTGGTGTCAGGGTTCCTGCTGACAGGGATGTACGCTCTGACGATGAAGAATCCGTAATAGCTTCGATTAAGGGTGGATTTAACTACCTGACAACCGACCGATCCTTGTTCATCTTGATGTTCTATATAGCGGCAGTGGGTTTTCTGGCCCAGGGACCAATCAGCATTGGAATTCCGCTGCTTGCAAGCGAACGATATGTTGAAGGCGCGGCTGCCTATGGCTTGTTAATGTCCTCACATAGCGGTGGCGCGTTGCTTGGCGTTGTTCTGGCTGGCTGGTTGCCTTTACCCAAACCTCGAAACCTCGGCATTATGGTCCTGATACTGGATGCAACAGAGGGATCGATTATGGTGTTACTCGGTTTTTCGAGTGAAACAATCTACGGCATGATTATCCTGTTCAATATGGGGATCATTGGCGGATTTCTGCAAATCTTTTTTATGACATGGATACAGAAGCGAATCCAGCAGGAGATGCTGGGCCGAATAATGAGCGTGATTATCTTCGCCAATCTGGGACTGGCACCGATATCGGGTGCTCTATCCGGATTCATCGTAGAGTCGATTGGGCTTACCGTACTGTTCGTCGGCAGCGGGGGGCTGTTTGCTACTTTGGCATTACTGTCGATGTTCTCAAGAAGTATCCGGGCGATGGGTCTGCCACCAGAAGCCCTGGTCAGTTCTGCCGGGGAAGCTGATCAGGGTGATATATAATCCTGTTGACTGCAGGTCCGGTTAGCTGCCCTCATCGTCAAGTCTTTTAATGTCTTTCTCCGGCAGTACATCTCGCATCGCATCCAACTGCTTCCAGTCTGCCATGGGTGACTGGCGACCGTCTACAGGCCCGTTGGGAGAGTCATTTACTCTCTCGACTTCATGGATATAACGATTACAGTTCATGAATATCTCCCGGATAGAAACGGATACCAACAGCTCTGCTTCGTGATGCATGGAGACAATGGCAGGATCTTCAATTATTGCTGCGGTGCCGTTCAACCGCAGCTTCTGAGGGTTTTCATGATCGATAAATAGCATCCCGATATTGGCGTTCTCTTTGATGTTACCTGCAGAGAGGTACATACCGTTGCCATCGTAGATAGGGAATGTAAATGTACCGTCGTCGACAACTTTGACAAATCCTCGACTTCCACCCTTGTAGGAGCACTGAGGGAATCCGTTTTCATCAACGGTCGAAAGATAGAAGAAATCCCTGGATTCGATAAAGGCGATCTCATCTTCAGTAAGTTTGTCATGGACGACGAATTTGTGAATTCGGTCGGCCATTGCCCGGGTACCAAACTGATCCTGAAAATACCTTGCTTGATTGTTGAAAAACTCTCCCATATCTATCTCCTTCTTCAGGCTTGAGTTCGCAGTATTTAGAAATAATCGGAAGCTATCTTATTATCTCCCCCCAACTCAAACAATGCGTGGCAAAGTTCATGACGCGTGCCGATGAGAATTCTAATGGATCATCGATAAGATCATCGATAAGATCATCGATAGTGTCTTGAAAAGAACAATAATCAGGAGTTGGTGGGGATAAATATGATTTACAGGATAGCCATCGCGTTTCTGACTGTTGCCTTTGTAATGCCATGTTGTGGTGCTGACAGTAAACTTAAACTCTATGTATTTGATTGTGGTAGGTTGCAATTCCCAACAGTCGAGGCGTTTGGTATCGACAATGAAGAAACGGATGTTCGGGAACTGATTGTTCCTTGTTATATTGTTGAGCACAAAAAAGGTCGATTGCTCTGGGACGGCGGATTGCCTTCGAGTGTCGCGAAAACCGATGGTTGGGATGAGAATGGCCAGCGCCTGGACAAGACGCTCGCTGAACAGATCAGTTCGATGGGGCTTGATATGAAATCCTTTGATTTCGTTGCCTTCTCTCATATGCATTTTGATCATGTTGGTGTTGCGAACGAGGTCACTGGCGCCACTTTGCTGATCCAGGAATCTGAATACAAGGCTGCATTCGCGGATGAAGTCACGGTTGCCTACTTTGATCCTGCGTTATACAAAGGGCTTAAGAGTGAAAAGATCCGTCAGTTGGATGGTGACTACGATGTGTTCGGAGACGGGTCGGTACAGATTATCTCAGCCTACGGCCACACGCCCGGGCATCAGGTTCTGTTTCTCGATTTGACAGATTATGGTCCACTGATTCTCTCCGGCGATCTCTACCATTTCCAGATCAGCAGGCGAGACAGGAGAGTGCCACAGTTTAATTTCGATAAGGAGATGACCCTTCAAGCCATGGCCAAGGTAGAGAAGCTGGTCAAATCAAAGCAGTCAGCTTTTTGGATTGAACATGATCT
>Ga0208278_1000052_pt1 | contig 52411 bp, 56 predicted proteins | sample ETN01SmetaG_FD_185794 | JGI IMG/M metagenome (GOLD analysis project Ga0208278, IMG submission 185794) | Marine microbial and viral communities from oxygen minimum zone, Eastern Pacific Ocean - ETNP2014F12-01SV259 (SPAdes) (version 2) | ecosystem: Environmental > Aquatic > Marine > Oceanic ...
AGAACTGATGGAAGTATTTTTTTGAAAGTGAAAGAGTTTTTCATTTTTTCTCTAATTCATTTTAATTTTACGGATTCTGTACTATCGGTATTGGTGGTGGCGGAAATGCCTGACATTCTGTAATCTGTAAATTGGTTGTAGTATTAAGCGCACTCATTTGAGTTGTAATAATACTCTGCTCTTCTTGAAGTGTGAATGTATCATAATCATTCAATCTTCCCTCAAGTGCAGATGTACTACTCTTAAAGCTGTTAACCTGCTCGAGCGTTTGCGCTTTTGCTATATTGTCACTTAACTCTTCAAGATCAGTTATGTTTTGATTTGCTTGCGCAATATTTTCTTCAATGGATGTTTTTACGGGTGTAATCTGTGTTGTTACTGTTGTTGATGCACTATCTATTCTCTCCTGTGCAATCGCCTTATTACTTGTACTTAAACTTCCAGTAAGAATCTTGTTTTCATAACACGAAGTCAGTTGCTCTAATAGAATTTCTGAAGCCAAGGCGGAGTTAAGAGTGCCTTGTTTTATATTCTTATAATTTGTTTCTTCTCGTATCTCCGTATTAATTCCAGTAATCAAGTCATCAATGATTCCACTCAAATCGACAACATCTTCCTCCCTAATACTATCTATATAAGATGGTCTGCTGGAAGATCCTTCACTGAAACCTCTAAGTCCATCTTGTAATCCTCCAAAAATATCCTTCAAAATCTGGCCAAGTGCTGCTGATAAAATTTCATCTATTTCATCCGCAACTTCAAGCCTTCGCTGGCCACTACTTAAGGCACTGTTTAACCGCTTTTCAATAACAGAGCCAGGAGTTACAATTTCACACCGCGGAGGGCCAACAAAACCGGGTGGAAGCTCTTCACATTTTTTATGGGAGAAAAATCCGCTTCCAAATTCAATAACTTTACTTTCCTCAAACTGTGAAAACTGAATTCTTGCTTCAAGCTCTGCGGCAGAAGAAAGATATGCGCCGTATCTGTTGTTTTTAGGTTTTGTTGTAAGCTCCATCCATCCATCCCAACCCCCTCTTCCAAAGTCTCCATTAATAAAATCATCAATATTATCAATAACATCCGAGAGTGTACATTCAACTTCCTTTTCAAACGGTACTGCGTACTTCAACATAAGTGAGAACTTTATATCAAGCGGGTCACATAAAAACGCAAGTGCGGACCCTTCAATAAAGCTTCCTATTTCATCATCAGCAATGTCTTTTAGAAATCCTCCAAAGTCGGTTACATATGCAGGACCACCTTCAAAGCCAGAGTTAATCCAATTGACGGTACTTCGTGTTACGTACCAAATTGCAAGATTGGCAGCCTTCCATGCAAATTTATCGGTACTAAACAAACCAGTTAATCCTCCTTCTGCACCTTCCTTTGTTTGTAGCGCCATGGTTGCTTTAGATGTCTCGGTGTTTTTCCTAAGATTTTCACCAACCTCTTCTACTTGCGCAACTCCTTGAACATTTACTGGCACATCTGCATGAACTTCTGGTATATTTGTAAACAATAAAATTGACTGGGCAATAAATACTATTATTAAACTTAAACTTATTATTTTTTTGTGAGATAAAAATTTCATAAATTATATAATCAGGACAAACCCTGCTTCATTCTCATCAAATATAATTCCTTTTTTTGTAAAATAAAACTGTATATCTTGGAATGCATTTGTGAGCGATAAAATATCCTGTTCGTATCCTCCTAATCCAATGATGGCTCGTATTGGGTCATCATGTATAACTCGCATATTTTCAATAGATACGATAATTGAAGCAATGCTTTGTACAGCGGCAAGATGCTCTCCTACGGCGTCACTTGGTGCTGAAATCGCAAGTATGTCTTTGAGTATATTTTTATAATTATCTATTACAAAATCTAATTTTTTTATTTCTTCTAAGTCGTTGGTTTCAATTGAACGATTAAAGATATCTAATTCGTTCCCGGTTTTAAATGGATATTTAATGATTATTTCTCCAAACATATTGCCATAATTCTTCAAAGCTGTTTCGCTTATGTCCTCTAAAATGAGTAAATCTGAAACTGTATATTGTTTAACTTGAATTGTTGAATAAGATATATTTTGCTCAACTGAATATATAAGGTCACTTTTTTCTTCATCACTAAGTGGTGCATCAGATGTACGTTTTGAAAGATAATTTCCGAAGAAATCTCGGGCAAATTTTTCAGTCGTTGTAAGTTCATTATACTCATCAAAAGTATTTTCTTTTTTAGCAGATACGATACTGTCATCTAATTTATCACCAGGACCTGCTAATTTTGGGTTTCTACCAACATCAACTTCATCGCCGTCACTAGTCCCATCCCCATCTGTATCAGGATTGTTTAAATCTGTGCCCCATAAACCTTCTTCCCAATCTTTAAGCCCATCTTTGTCGCTATCCCTTTTTGTTATTTGATTAAATGTTGTTGTTTGTGCTCTTTTGCTTAAATCTTCAACAGATAGTATACCCTTACCCTCATAATGCGAACGATTTGGTTGAGATACAAGAAAACCAAGTACTGCTATTACAAGCAATCCAAAAATCACAAGCCTAAGCTTTTTCCCCAATAAAAATTTCATTAAATTGTACTTAAATTATATCAAAGTTAGCCATTTCAGGCACTTAAAACAAAGGATTTTATGTGGACAAAATTTTCCTAAAAAAGGCAATTTTATGCTATCGTATTTAATATATTTCCATAATCACAAAATGAGCAAAAATCTAACAACTATTATTATAATCACTGCAATTATTGCTATTTTCAGCTGGATTTTTCTATTTTCCGATAAAGAAAAGCCTGATGTAATTCAAACAGTTAAAGAATCCACGACAAAACAACTTCAAAATATAGTTATTAAAAAAGAAAGAAGTTCAAATCAATCTCAATTGATACCAGGTATATTGCCTTATAATGAGCAATTTAATGAGCTTAAAAATCCACCTGTAGAGCCATTTTTAAGTATTGAATCTGAGCCTCTTGAAAATATCGGTCCGATAATTGAAGATATTGTGTCAATATTTACTGATCCTCCATCACAATCGCTCAATGATAGTATAGACCTTACTTCAATCGAACAGCAGATTTTTGACATACTTTTTCCAGATTATATTATTGAAGCCTACGCAGACACTCAAGATGTTTATATTGAGCACGGATTTCTTGGAGAAGATTATGAAAAAATTGAAAATTTTGATTCTGAAGAGAAAATCTTTGTTTTCGTTAACACAAATATAAACGTATTTGAAGAAATAGGTTTTATTACAAAATCTGAAGCTGATAAATTTAGAGTAGGTGCTAATAAAATCTGGAAAAATATTTTGGAAGGAGAAAAATTGGAATTAAAAAAACAATTAATAGGGTCTGAGTTTTATAAAAGAATTCTTACGAATAGAATATATTACATCAGTAAGTCAGTTAATAAAAAAATTGCAAAAATCTTAAAAGAATTAAAAGACAAGGCCTTTGTTAAAACATATGCAGCTGACTGTTATCGTGGTGGAGCTGCAACACCTGGTGGCACAAATAATTCGCACGTTCCATGTTGTAATTGTGGATTAAAGTGTAGTAGCAATGGATGTGTATATATACAAGACTGTGGTAGTGGCGGTAGTAGCTGTAATGTACAGCTTGGATGTAAAAACTTATACGGTAAGGGAAGGGCTGTGATATGGGACCCCAGCGGTATTTGCGGAGTCGGATAAGAAGAAATAAATTTTCAATTATCAATTTCAAAAAACTTTATAAATTTTTTCCACTGCTCTAAAGACACCTCTTCAGCACGAACTTTTTCGCTTATATCTACTTGATTAAAAACTTTTTTTAATTTTTCTTTATTCTCTAAAGTGCTTAAATTGCTGATTAAAAACTTTCTTTTATGAACAAAGCCAGTTTTTACAATTTTAAAAAACTTTTTCTCATTTATTTTATCAAAAAAATCTTTTGAAATATTTTCTATAGAGAGAACTGCGGAATCCACTTTTGGAGTAGGGCTGAAACTACCTGCTTTTATTGTTTGTATATATTTTGGCTCACCGTACGCCTTGACGCTTATTGAAAGAATGCTTTCTTTCTTACTTCTTGCAATTCTTTCTGCAACTTCCTTTTGTACAAGTAAAACCATTCTAGATGGTTTGATATCAGATGAAAGTATTTTGCGAAGAAATTCTCCTGTTATGTAATATGGAATATTTGCAACAATCTTATAATTATTGTTTCTTAATTCGTACTTTTCAAAATCAAAAGTTAAAATATCTCCATGTACAAGAATTAATTTCCCATTTTTAATCTCATCTTTAAATTTTTCTTGCAGATACGAGATTAGCTCGTCATCTTTCTCAATAGAAATGACTTTTTTCGCTTTTTCAAGTAAACTTTTTGTTAAAATTCCTTTTCCTGTCCCAATTTCAAGAACAATGTCTTTTGAATCAAGTTTTGCAGTTTCAATAATTTTATCTACAACTGATTGTGCTGTAAGAAAATTTTGTCCAAGACTTTTTTTAGGTTTTTTTATCATTTTAATTAAAATCAATTATTTCTTCTCCTAAATTTTCAAGTTCAGCTTCTTCAAGAAGTTCTTCATTAATATCCATGATAAATTCTGATGGCATATTTACACTTTGTGAACCAAAGATTGTTCTTACTGATGCATAAGAGAGAAATACTTTTTTCTTTGCACGAGTGAGTGCAACATAAAACAATCTTCGCTCTTCTTCATCATCTTTTTTCTCATCAGAAAGTCCACTATGTGGAAATAGTCCATCTTCAAGTCCTGCTATGAATACATATTCAAATTCCAAACCTTTTGATGCGTGCACTGTCATAAGTCGCACCGCGTTTTTCTCTTCTTTGAGTTCATCTTGCTCTGATGCAAGTGCGGCGTCCTCTAAAAGTTTTCCAACACCTTCATTTGGTTCAAGTACATCATACCTTGATGCAAGCGTTACAAGCTCTTTTATGTTTTCAAGTCGCTCCTGTTCTTCTTCAGCTCCATTTTTAAGAGTATCTTCAATTCCTGTGTTTTTAAGTATGAATTTGATTGTCTCGCTTGGTTTTAAACTCAAGGCAATATCTGAAATCTGCTTTAGTAGAGCTCTGAAATCCGCAACTTTCGCTCTTGCGGAAGTACTTAATTCACCCTCTCTTCCCTCTACAATCTTCATAAATGTTACCTTTCCTATACCCCTTGCAGGTACATTTATGATTCTTTTCGTAGCGGTTATACTTTCAGGATTAAGGGCTACCTGAAGATATGCAAGAATGTCTTTCACTTCTTTTCTCTCAAAAAAACGGACGCCAAGTACTTGATAAGGCACATCAAACGAGAGAAAAACTTCCTCTAAAATCCTTGACTGAAAGTTTGCACGATAAAGCACTGCTATCTCTTTGGGCTCTACGCCAGATTCAATAAGTTCTTTTGACTTAAGTGTGATGAACTGCGCTTCATGATTCTCATTGAGCGCGCAGAAGAGAGAAAGTTTTTCTCCGTCTTCATTTTTGGTAAATAGATTTTTCTCTTTTCGCTTTTTATTTTTCTTTATTACAGAATTTGATGCCTCAAGAATATTTTTTGTGGAACGATAATTCTCTTCAAGAAGAAGTGTTTTTGTATTTTTGTATTTATTTTCAAAATCTAAAAGATTTTCTATATCTGCACCACGCCAACTGTAAATGTTTTGGTCTACATCACCAACAACACAAATATTATTATCATTACCTGTAAGTAAGTTCACAAGTTTGCATTGAACTTTGTTCGTATCTTGATATTCGTCTATATGAATGTACTTCCAAATGTTTTTATATCTCTCTAAAACATTTTCATTTGTCTCTAAAAGAATTACCGTTTTTAAAAGCAAGTCATCAAAGTCGTACGTATTTTCTCTTTTTAAAATTCTCTCATACTCTCTCCATACTTGTGCGACAATTCTTGGGAAAAATGAGTTACCTGCACTTTCTTCATATTTATTTAGTGTAATTGTATTTCCTTTCTGTTTTGAGATTACACTTAATATTTTCCTCGGCTCAAACTGCTTCGGGTCAAGGTCTGCCTTTTTAAGCGCATCTTTGATTGCAGATAGAGAGTCATTTCTATCAAAGATTTTAAAATGCCGTGTAATACCCGCTAGTTGCGCATTTTCTTTCAAAATATGGACGCCAAGTGCGTGAAATGTGGCAACATATGGACGACGTTGCTCTGAAACTGGTAGGTTTATCTCTTTGTCTTTACTAATTAAGTCCCTGACACGCTCTTTCATTTCTTTTGCGGCTTTGTTTGTGAAAGTAACCGCAAGTATGTTCTGTGGTGCAACCCCTGTTTTTATAAGATTAAGTATCCTGTGTGTGATTGTTTTGGTTTTTCCAGCGCCTGCTCCTGCAATAATCAAAAGAGGGCCGTTTTTGTGTAAAACCGCTTGTTTCTGCTCTGAATTAAGTCCTTTTAAGTGCATTTATGTAATATAACATACATTTGGTGTGGTTTACCCCGCCATAAATTGCTTTTTTAGCAATTTATGGCGGGGTGGATAACCTCGTTGACTTTCAATTTCAGGCGAGTATAGTGAGAGAATACTGATTGGTAGCAATTTTCTTTGTGGCTCAACAAAGCCATATATTCCGTAAAGTACAGCTTGGTCGCAATAAAACAACATATATCACACCTATAAACCAAGACCTTGACCCTAGCCATAAAACCGCTAAAAATCAGGCTAAAATAACAAATTCTTGTACTCTTTTTACAGTAAAAGTGCTATTTATTATGGCCTTACTAATTGCTGTATCTACTCCAAACTCCGCTAATGCTGGAGTATTTTCTTTTATATCAGACCTGTTTAAATCATTGAAAGTTGAATTCTCACAAACTGCGAGTGTTTATAATTCTCAAACAATACCTGTCTTGCGTGCAGCACTAAACATTGACCCAAATCCTTCAAAAGGTGGTGGAGACATAATTATAGTTGATGACGAAGCACTTCTTTCTGAGATCGGTCCATCAGGAACAATTGCTGAGATTGAAGAACGGCCTGCATCATCTGACCAAATAAGTGTTTATGTTGTGCGTGAAAGAGATTCACTTTCACAAATTGCAAAAATGTTTAGTGTTTCAACGAATACTATTATTTGGGCAAATGATATTAAAAGAGGGTCATTCATAACTCCTGGACAAACACTTATCATCTTACCTATTACCGGAGTGCGACACACTGTGGTCAAAGGTGAGACAGTAAAAAGTATTACCAAAAAATATGATGGCAACTACGAAGAGATACTTCAGTATAATGACCTTACTTTGGAATCCACAATTGCCGTGGGAGATATTATTGTCGTTCCAGATGGAGAAATCGCGGCGCCAAAGTATACTGGTACAAGTATAATTGTAAAAGGAGTAGGAGGTCCTACATATAGCGGATATTATATTCTACCTCTGACTGCAGGCCGTCGCTCACAAGGTCTTCATGGATATAATGCGGTTGATTACGCAGCGCCTGCGGGAACTCCTATTGTTGCATCTGCGGCAGGAGATGTAATTATAAGCAGAAGTTCTGGATGGAATGGTGGCTATGGAAAATATATTGTAATAAAGCATAACAATGGCACTCAGACCCTCTATGCACATAACTCAAGCAACATAGTGTACTCTGGTCAGTATGTAGTGCAGGGGCAGGTTATCGGTTATGTCGGCTCAACAGGACGCTCAACAGGACCTCATATGCATTTTGAAATCCGCGGAGCCAAAAATCCTTTCTAAATAAAAATTATTAAACCCCCGATGAACAAAATGTTCATCGGGGGTTTTTATTAAAAAGGGCTAAATTAAGGCCAAATTACCTGAAGATACTCTTCTCTTGTTACTATATCTTCACCATCGTAGTATGTTCTCACTCCGTGTTTCTTTGTAGAATGAAATCCTTCATCATAAGAAATTTCTATGATTTTCCCAAGTACACTTTCGTTTACCCACCTGGAAAACTTGTACATATATAACTCTGTGTATCCTAAAAGAACCCCTACACCACCTAATGTCATTGTCGTTGCAGCTAAAGCTTCCATACTTCTCTCCTCCCTTTAAAAGTTTGAAATCCTATACAACACTATCATATTCAGAAAATATGTCACTTTATTGATTACCCTGCTTCGGTCTGTATTGAAGTGCTTCTAAGATGTGATTTTCTTCCACATTTTCGTTCTCATCTAGATCCGCAATGGTACGCGCGAGTTTTATAACTCTGTGGTACGCGCGCGGGGACAAATCTATGGAACGCGCGGCGGAGTTTAGTGACCCGCGCGCGACGCCACCAAGCTCTACAAGCTTGGTTAAGTCTCTGCTGTTCATCTCACTATTTGTTTTTACTCTTCCTTTTGTATCTATAAAACGTTTTTCTTGAATACTACGCGCTTTTAAAATATTTTCTTTTATTTTTTCACTTTCTTTACTTTCAGTAGGTTTCTCTGAAAGTTTTTCATGTGAAATATTTGAAACCTCAATCCACATATCAATACGGTCAATTATCGGCCCTGAGATTTTCCTTTGATAACGGGCAAGCGCCGTCGGCAAACATACGCACCTGCGCTGAGAACCAAAATTACCACACGGACAAGGATTCATCGCCGCAACTAATATAAAACTCGCTGGAAATATTGCCGAACCCTTAGCGCGTGAGATACTTATCACTCTGTCTTCAAGTGGCTGACGAAGCGCTTCCACTACCCTCCGCTCAAACTCCGGAAACTCATCTAAGAAAAGCACTCCGCGGTGCGCAAGTGTTATCTCACCTGGTTTTGGAATAGTTCCACCACCTACAATCGCGACATGCGAAGAAGTGTGATGGGGAGTCCTAAAGGGAGGATTCGTCATAAGTGTTTCGTTCAAAATTCCTGCAATAGAATGGATTGATGTCGTCTCAAGCGCATCATCAAATGAAAGCGGTGGAAGTATGTGACAAAATGCTTTTGCGAGCATCGTCTTTCCAGTGCCGGGTGGACCAAACATTGCAATGTTGTGCCCGCCTGCAGCGGCAATCTCAAGTCCTCTTTTTGCTCTCTCTTGCCCTTTAATATCCCCAAAATCAATAGAGTAACCCGCTTTTTTATTTTCAACTTCTGTCTTCTTTTCTGGCTCAATCAGTTTGTTCTCACCTTTCTTTTTGTCTAAATGGTCAATGACTTCCCGTAAACTCTTCACACCATATATTTTGATGCCATCTATAAGCGCACCTTCTTCTGCATTTTCGCAAGGTAAAAAAACTTCTTCAAATCCTCGTTTTTTGGCTTCAAGAACAATTGGTAATGTACCATTTATCTTTCGCAGATATCCGTCAAGAGAAAGTTCTCCAAGGAAAAGTTTTTTCTCTGGGTCAAATCTTATTTCATCGCACGATAACAGATATGCAAGCGCAATCCCTAAGTCAAACACAGGACCTTCTTTCTTGAGGTCCGCAGGAGCGAGTGATATTATAATTTTTTGGTTTTTGGACTTAGGTGATTTGAATCCAGAGTTTTTTATCGCTGCTGACACACGATCGCGTGATTCTTCAACTGCTTTATCTGGAAGTCCTACGACTGCAAAAGAGTGCAGTCCTTTTGAAAGGTCAACTTCAATATCAACAATACAAGCAGACAAGAGTGTTGTCTGTGCACTGTAAACTTTTGCAAAATTTTTCGTAGTCACTGACTATAAGTATAGACTAATTTTCTTTTTTATACCAAAGCCAATTAACTCTTGAGTATAAATGGATTTCAAAATTTTGAGCGAAACGAAGTCAAAAATTATGAGGTGTATCTAGAGATACGTCAAGAAGTTTTTGATGAGTTGCAGCCGAAATTTTGGAAAACATACTCATTAGTTACTTGGTTTTGGTTTGACGTCAGCACATGTACGCGCTGCCGGATTTGCTTCAAGTCGTGCGAGAGGAATCTGTTCTCCTGTGTCTTCACAGGTTCCGTATTTTCCTTCATCAATTTTCTTTAACGCACGTTTTATATTGTTGTAACGAATTTCGAGTTCTTTAACGAGTGCTGTGTTTTTCTCAAATGCTTCAATCCTGTCTGCAACTTCGTTTTTATCCGTTTCAAGCGTGTCCATTTTAGCGGGAATCGGTTCCCAATCATTAGGGTTTGACGGGTTAATCCTTGCAATTTTTTGAAGCTCTTCAGTCAAGATATTAAGCTCGCTTTCAAGTTTTTCTTTAAAATGTTGTGTGTCTATTTTTTCCATAACCTTATATTAGCAGAAAATTAGGAACATCTCAACGTAGAGTTCTTGATGAGGTCATGCGTGTAAACACTTCGCTGAAAGTATTTTCGTTTGTAGTTATGACAATCGTGTTTTTATCTATGAATGAATACATAAGGACTATTTCTCCAGAATTATCTTTCAAAATTCTCGCATCTTTATTTTTTATAACAAAATCACTAAATGTTGGAACTATAATAGATGGAGTATTTGTCTCAGAATCATTACCAGAAACTACATCAAACTCCGCAGGACCAAAGAGCGGAGCAAGGTCTTCTTTTATATCTCTCTCCCAAGAGAGCATCCCTGCAAAAGTATTTTCATAAAAACTATTTTTTAAAATCAAAAACGGCCGGTTTCCATCAAAATGATAAACACCAAACATAAAAAGTGGCTCGAGGGAGCGTAAAAATGATGTCGGTAACTGCGCATTTATAGCATTTAAGAAATCGCTCGCGCCAACAAGTTCTCTTGTCTCTATCCCCTCTTCGTCAACAAAAGACTGTGTGATAAATACATTCTTGGTCCTACCTATTGAAAGACGCGAGTGGTCTTTGAGGGTTGTAAGTCCGTTTAAAATCTGTCTTCTTGATAAATCTGTGATTTCAAACTCCTCTTCTTCGTCTGAGAATATTACTGATGGTATTGATGAATCTGGTTTAACAGTTTCAGTACCACTTTTTCCATAAAAATAAAATACTGAACCGGCTCCAAGTACAAAGAGAGTTGCGCTTAAAATAATAATACCAATTTTTTTGAGACGCTGTTTCTTTGATACTTCATCTTCAATACTATCAAGAGGTTCTCCATTTTTAACACGACGTTCATTTTCAGCTGTTGCAATACTGACAAGCGACTCTTTTTTCTTTCCCACTACTTGAGCAAGGTCGTCTTTGTATGTGCGTATTGTCCTAAGAGGTACTTCTTCTTTCTCATTTTGACTCTCTTCTTTATTCGGCGAAGCAGGTGCGTCCTTAGGGGGCCAATCTTTAAGCTGTGTTGTATGACCCAAGTCAACTTTCGGTTTGCCTTGAACTTTGTTTTTAGGTTCAGGTGTGGGTGTGGGTGTGATTTCTGGGGTAGGAGTTGATTTTGGAATAGGCTCTGGTTCTGGAGTAGACACTGGAGCTGGAGTAAGTGGTGGAGGAGTATCACCTTGCATCAGTCTATCTTTTGCTGAAACGTTTTGCTGTGGTTTAGGAACTATATTATCTTGTGGTTTTTGTAAATTTTCTTCTGCCATTAAATTAATAATAACAAATTTTAGATATTTTATCGTCCCCTATACCCTATCAAGTATCTTCTTGGGTTGTCACACATATCAATAAAATCATCCGCTACTTCGCGCAATTTACTTGAAGAAGAACGCCCAAACGAAATAACTTCCACCTGACATCCTTCTTTCATTTTTAGATATTCAACTAAAGGAATGAAGTCCCCGTCTCCCGTTGCAAGGATAACAGTATCAAGTTTAGGTGCCATCGTAACAGCGTCAATCGCTATCCCGACATCCCAGTCGGCTTTCTTTGCGCCACCAAAAAATACCTGCAATTCTTTGCTTTTTATTTCAATACCAAGTTTTCCAAGAGCTTCAAAGAAATTGTTTTCTTCCCCTGACTCCGTAGTAACAACATATGCGCTTGCGCGGATTAGGTTGCGCCCTGCGAGAGCGTCTTTGATAACGTTCCCAAAACTTACTTTTGATTTATATAAATTTTTAGCGCTGTGGTAGAGATTTTGTGTATCTATAAAAATTCCAACACGCTGATTCTTATGTTTTATAACAGACATAAATATATTTTGTTAATTATTAAAATATGAACGAATAATCGTTCAAAACTATGCTTACATATTAAATATTTAAAGAGCGTAAATCTTTCTACTTCTTGAGACCAAGCTTTTTGATAAGAGCATTATACTGCTTCTTATTCTTTTTTTCTAAGTATTTTAAATGTTTGCGACGATCTGCAACCATACTTAAAAGTCCTCGACGTGGATGCTTATCTTTGGTGTTTTTCTTGAGATGTTTTGTAAGCTCAGTGATTCTTTTTGTTAATATTGAAACCTGTACCTCAGGAGAACCAGTGTCTTTATCGTGAACCCGTGTCTCTTTTATTGATTTCGCCTTCTTTTTCGCTGTAAGCATAGTGTCAATATCATACCAAAAATCTAACCTTTTTGCAAGTATTCTCTATTTTCTGCTACAATATATTATATGTCGCAAAATATCGAGAAGTTAAAAAGAGAGTTCTTAGAATACCTTGAAATCGAGAAAGGGAGGAGTTTAAAAACTGTTGAGAATTACGACAGATACCTCTCTCGCTTCATTGACTCCACTGGTGTAAAAAAACCTTCCGGCATCACCGACGAAGTAGTCCGCAAGTTTCGTCTGTGGCTCAACCGCCAAGAAAGCGGTGTAGCAACAGATGGTGTACAAAACACTCTCAAAAAGAAAACTCAAAATTATTATTTGATAGCGCTCCGCGCATTCTTGAAGTTCTTACGTAAGCGTGAGATTGACTCCCTCTCTCCCGAGCGTATAGAACTTGCAAAAGTTGGAGAACGTGGGCTTGACCTTATCTCCTCTGGCGACCTTGAACGACTACTCTTGGCGCCAGATGGGACTGATGTGAAAAGCTTACGCGACAAAGCAATCCTTGAGCTACTTTTCTCCACTGGTCTTCGTGTATCAGAGCTTTGTTCACTCAACAACGACCTTGATATCTCAAGAGACGAGTTTTCTGTCCGTGGAAAAGGAGAGAAAATCCGAGTCGTGTTCCTCTCCCAAGGTGCGCGGGAAGCATTGAGGAATTATTTAGACAAAAGACAAGATATGGACGAGGCGATGTTCGTGCAGTTCGGCAAAAACGCATCTCGAGCAGACTCTCTTCGTCTTACCTCTCGTTCTATTGAGAGAATTGTAAAATTCTACGCAATCAAAGCTGGAATTTCTAAAAAAGTTACCCCACACGTTGTTCGTCACAGTTTTGCGACAGACCTACTCCAAAACGGCGCGGACTTGCGCTCTGTACAAGCACTTCTCGGGCACGCAAACATCGCCACAACGCAAATCTACACACACGTCACAGACAAACACCTCCGCGAAATTCATAAAACATTTCATAATAAAAAAAGAAAATGAAAATACTCTCTTGGAATGTAAACGGCCTGCGGGCCGTCCATAAAAAAGATTCTTGGGACGATTTTCTTATGCAAAATCCTGATATTTTCTGCCTTCAGGAGACAAAAGCCCACCCCGAGCAACTTCCCGAAGAACTACGTGAAATAGAAGGTTATTTTTCATTCTTCGCTTCATCAGAAATCAAAAAAGGATACAGTGGAGTAGCTATATACACCAAGATTGAGCCAGAAAAAGTAAAGTACGGTATGGGGATCAAGAAATTTGACGAAGAAGGACGACTTTTGGCTTTATATTTCAAAAACTTTGTACTACTAAGTGTGTACTTTCCTAACGGTGGACAAGGACCGGAACGACTGCAGTACAAACTTGATTTTTATGATGCATTTTTAAACTATATTGAAAAGATAAAAAAAGAAGGACATAAAGTTATTTTCTGCGGAGACATAAACACCGCACATGAAGAAATAGACCTCGCGCGCCCAAAAGAAAATGAAGAAAGCACCGGCTTTCTTCCAGAGGAGCGCGCGTGGATAGACGAAGTAGTGCGTCACGGTTACATAGACACATTTAGACATCTAAATCCTAACAAAAAAGATTCATATAGTTACTGGGATATGAAAACAAGAGCGCGCGACCGCAACGTAGGTTGGCGGTTGGACTACTTTTTCATAAGCTCAAATCTACAAACGAGCCTCCAAAAAGCGTTTATTTTAACTGATATATTTGGTTCTGACCATGCACCAGTAGGTATTGAATTATCTTAAAGGACACCTCTTTAGTTATCCACATGAGTGTCCTTTACATGTCCTTTAGAGGAGTTATACTAGGAAGTGGACCCTCAGTTCCTTCAACAATTTGGTAGCTTGTTGGATTTTATGATGTGGCTGTTTGTATTTTTATTTGCAACTTTTTTTAACTATTTTTGTAAAAGAGATATTTAATACACCCGCAATGTATATAGGAATCAATGGGCTCATTTTTTACGGCTCTTCTCGTCCCCCTCGGTCCCCCTAAAATCGTCATTGCGATCTTTTTCTCCACTCTAACAATCGCCATGGCGATTTTTTTATTCTATTTTACGTAATGTTTCCCTCTTACTTTTTCAATTTCTTTGCCTTCCGTCTCATTTTTCTTTAATTTCCCCTTTTCTCCGAGTTTTTTAAGTTCATTTTCGCTCAATTTTATAAATTCTTTAGCTTTTTCTTCCAAATACTTCGCCGTATTTAATTTAGGGTCATCTAAAACCTCTTCCAAAAGAGCATGCAATATAAAACCTATTTTAGGCCCAGGTGTTTCACGAGTAACATCCATAATCTTTTTACCATCAATCTTGAGCATCGTTACAGATATAGGAGACCTCAAAGCCTCCTCAACCATTGATTTGTATTTGCGTAAGCGATATGGGTGTGCTTTTGGCCTTCCTGTTCCAATCCTATCACTAACACGTAGATTCATAAGGTCCCAAATGTTCTCTTCCCCCACATTCCTCACCATCCTACGTACTGCAGAGAGTGTTATCAAGTCAGTATCAGAGAAAAACAAGTGCCAACGAACTAGTTTTGTTATTTTATCTATTTGTTTGTTTGGAAACTTCAAGTTGGTCAAGATTTTACGAGTCATTCTACCCCCAACTACATCATGCCCGTGAAACGTCCAGTCTTTCTTTTCGGGAGACCACTTGGCTGTCGCTGGTTTGCCAATATCGTGAAGCAAAGCCGCTAGTCGTATCTCAAGAGACCACTTATTTTTAGCTGAATGCTGGATTGAACGTAAAAGATGCTCCCAAACCGTATAAGAATGGGCTTGATTCTGTTTCACGTCGAACCCTTCTTCAAGTTCTGGTATAATAAACTGTAAAACCCCCAATTCATGGGCTAATTCAAGGCCTTCCATAGGTCTATCTGACATAATAATCCTTATAAACTCGTCTCTAATTCGCTCTTTTGCTATTTTCTCAAGCATTTTAGCGTCGTTTTTAATAGCTTTTTTGGTTTTTTCCTCTATTTTGAAGTCTAATTCCGCTGAAATCCTTATAGCACGTAGTACTCTCAAGGCATCTTCACTAAATCTCACATCTGGGTCCCCAACTGCACGTATAATCCCCTTTTCTATATCTTCTTGTCCTTTATAAGTATCAACAATATGTCCTTTAGAGATACTATAAGCAATAGCATTAATTGAAAAATCCCTCCTGTGTAAATCATGCTCCAAGGAATCGCTAAACTCCACAGAATCCGGCCTTCTAGCGTCTGAATATTCTGATTCAAGCCTGAAAGGCGTAACTTCAACAACTTTAAGTGTTTCGTCCTGTGTATCCTCATTTACAACACCTACTGTTCCATAATCATTATTATAAAATGTGTTCTCAAACAGCTTTTCTATCTCCTCTGGTTTTGCATTTGTCGTTACATCCCAGTCCTTAGGTACTTTATTTATTATTAGATCTCTTACACAACCGCCGACAATATACGCCTCAAAACCAGCGTTTTCTAGCGCTTCTGTTACTTGTGAAACCTCTTTTGGGATGTTAAACTTAGACTCTTTCATTGTTTATATTTATTCTACTGTATGTTTTGTATTTATGCCAATAAAACTGTATAATATGTTTTGTAAATGCGCCCGTGGTGAAATGGATATCATGACTGACTTCGGATCAGTTGTTCTGGGTTCGAATCCTGGCGGGCGCGTAGCGGAGCGCCCGCTAGGATTCGAGTAAGTGGGCGTGTATGCGGGTATAGTTTAGTGGTAGAACACGTCCTTGCCAAGGATGAAACGAGAGTTCGATTCTCTCTATCCGCACAAAATACAAAAACACTAGGTTTCTTCTGGTGTTTTTGTGTTTATGTGTGAAATATTGACGAGAATTGAAAGGCGGAAGCCCGCGTCTGGGAGACGATTAAGGGCTGAGCTGGGGTCGAGAACACTTATGAGCGTAGTGAATTAGTGATTCGTGACCGATTCTCTCTATCCGCACACTTCGACCTTGTTCAGTACAAGCATGTTGTTAATAACTTTTACGAATTTATTTTTAATTTCCATTTAAAACTATAGAAACTAAGGATATTTTCATATAAAACTGGGGATAAACCTGTGAATATGTGCATAAAAGACATTTTTTATAACCAATTAATCAAAGTGTCCTTTTCAAAAATATGGCTTACACTGGTGAATTTAGCCCAAATAGCCCAGCGATTGGGTGGAATACTTACTAAGTATTAAGATTTCACGTGAAACATCTACTTAATTGTTTCACAAGTAACATTTATGACCAAATCTAAAACAGCTAAGCAAAAAGTGGGAGAAATTGGTGAAAATGTAGCTTGTAGGTTTCTTGTGAAACAGGGATTTGAGATAATTGAGAGAAATTATTGGAAAAAATGGGGTGAAATTGATGTTATAGCCAAAAAAGAGGGTATCTTGCACTTCATAGAAGTTAAAACTGTTTCTTGTGAAAACTTAGATAGTGTTACTCGTGAAATAGATGCATATAAACCAGAGGACAATGTGCATCCTTGGAAATTAAAGCGTTTATCTAGAACTATTCAGATATATTTACTTGAAAAAGAGAACGATGATACAGATTGGCAGTTTGATGTACTTGCGATTTATCTTGATATGGCAAATAGAAAAGCAAAGGTAAGTTTTTTAGAAGATATAGTTATATAAAATTCGGGGAGCCGAGAATCGAACTCGGGCCGCTCGGTCCCAAACCGAGTACACTACCACTATGCTACACCCCGATTGACTTACTATACAATAAAAACCCCCGAAACCAAAGGTTTTGGGGGTATACCAACTACATAGCTTAGCCACAAGCCTTTAAATTAATTAGTTTTTACTTTTACTGCATCTGAATTAGGACTAGGAAGTCAGAAATGCTGCTTTTTTTACATCTTCTGTTTTCCCGACCGAATCTTCTTTTACTAATGTAATATTCTCAATCACCGTACTGAATAAAGCTTTTAAATCTTTGTTTGTACTAATATCTAATGCGGTAATCCTCTCCACATTCCTGATACTTTCCAAATCCTTCAGGTTTTGAACAACAGATTTTTTGCCATATTCCGGATGGGCAATACCTATAAACATACCGTCTTCGATTGCTGTTATTAGAAGCTTAGGTATCTCTGACATTTGCCGGAGGAGATCTCTACCATCTATAGCACTTCTACCTTCTATAGCAGGCCATGCTCCGTCCTTTACAAATAGAGCATCAAACACGGTCGCGTTTGAGATGCTCTCCAGGCCGTCTTTTGTATTACTCTCGTGAGTAATATCAAACCTACCGGCATTGGAAGTGTCTAATACTTGCTTTTCATTGTCGGAAAACCCGACAGTTAAAATCTTTTTTTTATCTGTTTGTGAAGTCATTCAAAACCCCTTTCATTGTAAAAAAGTTAAATGTGGCTGTGGCTAGCCGTATGTAGCTAAAAAGAACAACAAGGCCATATCATAACAAACCTGAAATATCCTGTCAAGCTTTTAAGCGCTATTCTTTATATTTAGTTGCAATAAAAGGCAATATAATATAGAATGTGTCAATGACTAAATTTATAGAAAGTATCAATTTTGGTGCCGAATACTTCGGTAATTCCGTGCTTGATTACTTAAAGGCTGTGGTGGTCTTTATTGCTCTTTTTGCCACTTTCAAGCTCGTCCAATACATCATTTTAAGACGGCTTGGGAAGCTCGCAGAAAAGACCAAGACCGACATTGACGACACATTTATCTCAATCGTAAGAAGTTTGAAACCAGCGTTTTACTGGTTTGTTGCTTTTTACTTTGCAATAAAGTTTTTGGACTTTAGTGCACTCACAGTGAAACTCATAAATGGTATTCTTGTCGTGTGGGTAGTGTATCAAGTTATAGTAGCGATTCAGATTCTGATTAATTATATACTTAGCAAAAGATTTGCTAAAGAAGATGATGCAAGCGCAAAGGCAGCTATCGGCTATGTGAACATGATTGCGAAGTTCTTACTTTGGATAATTGGTCTTCTTTTAATATTCTCAAATTTAGGTATTGATGTTACTTCACTCATAGCAGGTCTTGGTATTGGTGGTATTGCAGTTGCTTTTGCACTACAAAACATTCTCTCTGATTTGTTTAGTTCGTTTGCAATCTATTTTGACAAACCGTTTTCAGTAGGGGACTTTATAATCGCCGGTGAGCATATGGGAACAGTTGAGAAAATCGGCATCAAGACAACTCGTATAAGAGCACTTCAAGGAGAAGAAATCATAATCTCAAACAACGAGCTCACCGGCGCACGCATCCAGAACTTCAAGAAGATGAAAAAAAGGAGAATCGTTTCTTCTTTTGGAATCCTTTACGAAACTCCAGTTGAGAAAGTTAAAAAAGTAAAAGAAATTGTAAAAAATATTTTCAAAACACTTGAAAACGCAGAATTAAGTAGAATTCATTTCAAAGAGCTTGGCGACTTCTCACTCAACTTTGAAATTGTCTATAGTATAACAACAGGGGACTACAACGCATACATGGACACTCGCGAGAAGTTCAATCTCTCACTTATGGAAGCATTTGAAAAAGAAAAGATTGAATTTGCTTACCCTACTCAGAAACTTTTCGTAGCGAAGTAAGTTAAAAAACATTGTCGGAATGTAGTAAGTTCTGCTCAAAGGGCTTCGTAGGCCGAGCGGGCATGGTTTGAGCGTAGCGAGAGAGCGAGGGCGAGACTGAGCGCGCGCCTACGCTGGAGGTGCGACGCGTGCCTTTAAGAAGAAGCTTGCGGAGTGGAGTTTATGTGTGTTTTCTGAAAAGTTGTATACCGAGTGCCCTTTATTTCTACAACTCATCTACCAGAAGTTGTGTCAGCTCTGGTGCGATGTTTTCGTTAAAAGCATTTGCTTCTGCGGTAATGTTACCAGAGAAAAGCGTCTGCAAATCAAACCCTATGTCTTTCATAAAACTTCTGTTTATATGTGAGATTGTAATAGCCCTAAGGTCGCGGTCTTCTGTGCTTTCTGCCACAGAGCTCGTAACGATAACCCCAAGCATCTTAAAGTCATCGCTTACCACAGCACCACCAGATGACCCTTGTTGAGCGACAACGCTCCCGCCGATTGAAAACGAATCAAGCGTACCACTTCCAAAAGTAAACAGTTTCACAACATTTGTGACAGCAGAGCTTATATATAAATCTTTTTGTATTGATATACCACCCAGAAACCCTGCTGGGTATGCCGCAAGCAAAATCTCATCATTCACTTCAATATTGCCACTATTGTACTCTGGAGGAATAAAAGAAAATGTCTCCGGAAGAGTCTTTTCAGGATTTACATGTTCAGTAATAAGAAGAAGTGCATAATCATTCTCACCTGTGCCTTTTGGAGATGACTTCGTTATCCCGTCTGCGTTTTCTTCAATCCACGATGGGGAGATAAAAATAGGAGTCGCTTTATATTTTGGTTTTGCGGGGCTTTCAGTGCGGATTGTGCATCCAACAAAGTCCTCTACAAGATAATCTTTCAATAAAAAGTACTGCGCTACATGTGCATTTGTAAGAATAACTCCTCGTTCGTCTATTATGATCCCACTTCCAGTAATCGGCTTGAAAGATCCTCCACTTTTTGTTGTACAAAAAATATTTACAAGTGCCCCTCTTGTGATTGTGTTAATTTCAGAAAGTGAAATTTTCGGTTCTTCTTCAATAACAACTGGTGGTTCAACAATAACCTCATCTTCAGTTTCTACAACCATTTCTCCCGCTTGTGCAGGTGGATCTACTGGCGCAGGTGGAAGTTTTTCTTCTCCGTCAGCTGGCGGATCAGATTCTGGTGAAGTTTCTTGTGAATCAAATATATTTTCTTCATCAAAAACAGTTATGTTAGATTCATCAAACACATGTATTGGTTCTTCCTCAAGTTCCACAACTTCCTGTCCTGGAATTGTTGATATTGCGAGAAAAGCAATGACGCCTATAAGTACTAGTAGAATAAATGCTCTCATGTTGGCATTATAGCACCTGATTGACAAAAATTGCCCTTCGTGTATACTATAGGTAATAGAAGCTTGGGTTTAACCCGAGTTTTTGTTTGATTATAAGCAAGCTTAAATTAGCTCTTTGGGGCAAATCCAAGCTTTAAATAAAATAAAACATCATGGAAGAAAACATGAATGCAAATGTTGAAGGAGAAACTCCTACAGAAGGAGCTCCTGAAGCTACTCCTGAAGCAGCCCCAGAGGCAGCTCCAGAAGCTCCAGCAGAAACTATTGACGAAGCATCTGCATAGTTAGTAACAAACCCCATCGCTTTGCGATGGGGTTTGTTTTTTGTTCTGTGCGGGTAGGGGTAATCGAAACCCGTGAAAAGGTGTATAAACACCTTTTCACCTGCTTGCCTGCTCGATATGCTTTGTGCGGGATGGGAGAATCGAACTCCCAACCTCAGTTTGGAAAACTGATATTATACCATTTAACTAATCCCGCATATACAAGCAGTGCGAAGGCAGTCATTCTACCACTAAACTATACCCGCATTAGTTTGCATAGTAACAGATTTTCTTTTTTAAAACCACAAAACCACAAAACCCACGCGCCTAGGCGCGTGGGTTTTGTGTCATTTCTCCCCCGGAGAAATTGACTCCCCATAGAGAAAAATATTATTTAACTGCGTCCTTAAGAGCCTTTGCCGCTCGGAACTTAGGAATTCTCATTGCCTGAATCTGAATGCTCTCACCTGTGCGAGGGTTTCTGCCCTGCCTAGCTGCGCGCATTTTTGTTGAAAAAATTCCAAGTCCTGCGATTGACACTTCATCTCCACCCTTAAGTCCACCAACTATTGAGTCAACAACAAGGTCAACCGCTCTTTCTGCTTGGGCTTTTGTACCGCCAAGCATTTCATGAACTTTATCTGCAATAGATGCTTTATTCATAATTTGTTTATGTCGTTAGTTTACTAAACCTCGACCTTAATTGCTTATCCGATTATTATATAGTAAGCCATTATTTACGCAATACCCCTGTGTATAAGTCAGTATGGGTATAAGTATGAGTATTATCGCGCATACTCTACAGCTCGTGCCTCTCTTATAACATTAACTTTAATCTCCCCGGGGTATTTAAGTTCGTTTTCTATCTGAAGCGCTATGTTCCTTGCCATATTTTTAGCTTCAATGTCGGTTATCTTCTCTGGTGTGACGAACACACGCACCTCTCTGCCTGCAGCGATTGCGTATGACTTCTCAACCCCATCGTGCGCGTTTGCTATTGCCTCAAGTTCTTCAAGTCGCTTTAAGTAGTTCTCCGCAGAGTCCCTTCTGGCGCCGGGCCTTGACCCTGAGATACTGTCTGCAACCTGTACAATGATTGATTCAATTGTTTCATAAGGATACTCTTCGTGGTGCGACTGCATCGCCTTTACAATATCCTCACTCACTCCAAACTTCTGTAGGATTCTTCTTCCTATCTCCACATGTGTACCCTGCACCTCGTGGTCAACAGCTTTACCAATGTCGTGCAAGAGCGCCCCTGCTTTTGCGACTGCGACATCCGCGCCAAGTTCCTGTGCAAGTATCCCTGCAATGTGCGACATCTCTATAGAATGTTGCAAAACATTCTGCCCGTAACTTGTTCTGAAGAATAATCTCCCTAAAATAGAAACTACTCGTGGGTCAAGGTTAAACACACCGCATTCATAGACGGACTGCTCCCCTTTTTCTTTTATAATCTTATTTACTTCTTTTTTCGCCTTCTCTACAACTTCTTCTATCTTCGCTGGCTGTATCCTCCCGTCAATTATCAAAGTCTCAAGCGCGACGCGCGCTACTTGTCTCCTGACTGGGTCAAAGGACGATAGGGTAATAGCCCCTGGCGTATCGTCAATGATTACATCAACACCTGTTGCTTTCTCAAAAGCTTTAATGTTTCTTCCTTCTTTACCGATTATCTTCCCCTTTATCTCGTCAGACGGCAGATTAATATTAGTTGACATCACATCAGAGGGAACTGCGTTACCAAGGCGCTGTATTGCCGCTCCAAGCATCTCTTGCGCCTGTCGTTCTATTTTCTCTTGTCCTCCAACCTCAAGTTTTCGCATCCTTGAGATAACATCCTCTTCGTACTGCTTCTCTGCGAGCTTCATAAGCTCTTCTTTTGCCTCAACACTCGTGAACTTTGACACCTTTTCAAGCTCAGTTTGCCTTTTTACACCAAGTTCGTCCACCTTTTCTTTGAAAGCTTTTACTTCTTCTATTTTTTTCTTGATTTCTTCTGCTTCTTTATCAACATCAAGTTGTCTTTTGTCCAAAAACTCTTCTTTTTTGATAAACCTGTCTTCGTTCTTTTTTATTTGGTTTTCTTTTTCTTTAAGTTCTATTCCAATCTCTTTCACTATCTCTTTTGCTTTGGTTTCTGCGTTTGAGGTGATGTGTTTGGCTTCTTCTTTTGCTTCAAGCATCTTTTGCTTGATCTCAAGTTCCATTGAACCTCGTTTCCCGAGAGAAACAATCCAACGCAAGAAATACCCAAACGCAATCCCAACCACAACCGCGATTGCAAGTAGTACAAATACTATTGTTAATGACATATAAGCGGAAATTCCCGCTTCTCAACGTTTAAAGTGCTCGAGTTTTCAAAAACTGCGAGATATTAATGTAATGTGATTTTTCTAACAAAATTTCTGATAGAATTGATTGCCTTAAATCCCCCATAAAAGCTGAAAAACGAAATTTCAAAATTAAATTTAAATAAATGTGTATTTTTATACTACCACAAAGCGCAAAAAAAGGCAAATTGGCAGATACGACGCCAATTTGCCTTTATGTTCTACTTAAATTTACTAAGATGGAACGAGTTCTTTCTCCACTGCTTTCTTTTTTTGTGTCTTAACAAAAAGGTCTGCTGTTGCATCATCACGCGTATTGGTTAATTCAGCGATTTCAGAATTAATTTTTTGAAGTTTGTTATAGTCTTCCATCCACTTCTTTAGTGCTTCAATTTGTCCGGACTCTTTTGCCACATAGATTAGATTTTCTAAAAAAACTTCTTGTTTTTCGTCAGTTGCTGGGAGAATCTTTTCTGCTTCGTCTATTACATATTCCGGAAGATCTTTTTCTTGATCTGATGTAATTAAAAAAAATATAAAAGAAGAAATTACTATTCCTATTACCGCTCTTACAAATTCATATAGTGCATATGTGTTGTTTTCAACAAAAAAGTAATTAAATCCAGATATTAGGCCACAACCAAAACATACACCTGTCACCATCAAAGATATTATTACTATAAATAGTAACAATGGTTTTCTATTCCAAAATAACCTCGCAAAAAACATCTTCGCTGGATATACATAAGTCATACTTCACCACCTTTCTTTAAATTTCAACGTTCTAAAATTCTATAATGCTATAATGCTATAATGCTATAGAATAGCATATCAGATAAATCCCAAAAGTCAAGTGAGAGATTTACGCCTTTGTTTTGTATACCTCGTCAATGAGTCCATACTTCTTCGCCTCATCTGCTCCCATAAAGTAGTCCCTGTCCACATCTTTCTCAACTTTCTTTAGGTCTTGTCCTGTGTTTTTGGCAAGTATTTTGTTTAGCTTGTCGCGAAGACCCAAGATGTGCCTTGCGGTAATCTCAATGTCAGTTGCTTGCCCTTGTGCGCCACCCCACGGCTGGTGAATCATCACTTCTGCGTTTGGAAGCGCAAATCTTTTGCCTTTCTTGCCGGCAGAGAGTAATATCGCACCCCCTGAAGCTGCAACCCCGATACAAACCGTAGAAACATCCGCCTTGATGTGGTTAATGGTATCAAGCATAGCAAGTGTCGCTGTCACAGAGCCCCCAGGAGAGTTGATGTAAAGTGAGATATCCTTCTTTGGGTCTTCTGACTCAAGGAAAAGTAGTTGGGCGATAACGATGTTTGCAGTATTGTCATCAATAGGCCCACCAAGGAAGATTATCCTCTCTTTAAGTAGGCGGGAGTAGATATCAAAAGCCCTCTCCCCAAACTGTGATTTTTCTATAACTGTTGGTATAAGCATAGTTTTTATTAATTAATCTTTAATTGAGCTCATAGTACCACATATTATCTTATTTTGCAAGGAGTTTGGCTTTTTGCAATAGATCAAGCACTTCTGTTTTAAACTTATCGTATTCAAGCGTACCGGCGCCTTTTTTCGCAAAAAAGGCGCCTACGTATCCAGGCTTCACCCCAGAGGACTTCGCAATAGAGCGTCCTCGGCGCTTAAAGAGGTTTCTTTTTACTGCCTTTTTGATGACCTTCCCCGAGACGACGAAGTAGAAGTTACTTTTCCCAATACTGGGCATATGAAGCATTTTGAAAGAGACGTGAGGGGAGTGGTAGGACTTTCCCTTCTTCAAAACCTCACTAAAAAGCTCTTTTACAGTTTTATTTTCCACTTTTTATACAGTAGTAAGTTTGGTTCTTCCTTTAATTCTCCTTCTTTTTACAGTTTTTCTCCCACCAGCAGATTTCTTCCGCACTAAAAATCCATGCGTCTTCGCTCTTTTTCTTCTTTTGGGTTGATATGTTTTTGACATGGTTTTGTATTTTGTGGTCTCGTCTTATCCCCACCTTACTAACATCTTATTAACATATATATTCTTTTTGCGCAAGTTTGCTATTTTTCTTATCCGTATATAATGTATCTAATTAACCAATCAACAAGATGAGTAAAACCATAAATGAAAATGTAATAGACGAAATAAATGTAAAAGAATTATGGGAGAATACACTTGTCGACATCGAACTTTCCATCTCCAAAGCAAACTTCAGCACATGGTTTAAAGACACTCACATTATAAAAGTAGAAAACGGTATCGCTTATCTAAGTGTGCAGAACGAATTTGTAAAAGATTGGCTCTCAAACAAGTACCACAAGTTAATTTTAAAGATCTTAAGAGACTTTATTGGAAGTATTCGTGGTGTCGAGTACACAATCAAGAAAGATATAGGGAAAGAAGTAGTCGCCGAAGAAGAACACAAGATAGGTGTGAATATAAACAAAGAACTTCCTCTTACTGATTTCTATATCAACAAAGACGACAACCTAAACCCGCGTTACACTTTTGAAAACTTCGTAGTCGGGCCGTTCAACGAGCTTGCGCACGCCGCAGCACAAGCAGTAGTGGGGAAGCCCGGTATAGTGTACAACCCACTTTTCATTTATGGTGGCACTGGTCACGGCAAGACCCACCTTATCCAATCAGTAGGCAACCAACTCAAGAAAAGAAACCCTGACACAAAAGTTTTCTACACAACATCGGAGAAGTTTGCTATAGATTATATAAACGCAGTCAGAAGTAACAAAGTAAACACACTCTTCAAAGAAAAGTATAGAAAGTACGACGTACTTATCATCGACGACATACAATTCCTCTCTAATATGGAAAAGACTCGTGAAGAGCTCTTTCACCTTTTCAATGCTCTCTACGACAACAACAAACAAATCATCTTTTCTTCAGACACACATCCAAATATGATACCGAACCTAGAAGACCGCTTAAAATCAAGGTTTTCTGCTGGTATGATTATTGATGTTCCGACTCCAGACCACGAATCAAGGATGGCTATTATCAAGTCCAAATCACTCCAGAATAAATTCATTATAGACGACGAGGTTGTTGATTATCTTGCACTCACTATTAAAGGAAATATTCGTGAACTTGAGGGTATTTTAAACTCAATAATTTGCCAATCACAACTAAAAGATAAGGCTCTTACACTAAATGATGTTAAAGCACTTATAAAGAATAATATAAAACCAAAGAAATCAATTTCAGTAAAAGATGTTATAAAACAAGTCGCAGACTTTTATCAAATAGATGAAAGTGTGATTTATAAAAAAACAAGAGTTACAGAAGTTGTTAAACCTCGACAACTTATTATGTATATCCTCCGAGAAGACTTCCATGTGTCCTATCCAACGATAGGGCAGAAGCTTGGAGGTCGAGACCATACGACTGTTATACATTCATGTGAGAAAATCAAGAAAGATTTGAAAGTTGATAGTGGACTTGTAAAGGAAGTTGATCAAATACGGGCGATGTTAAGTTAGTGGGGATAAGTTTTGATAAAAAGTAATAAAATATTAAAATTTAATATTTTATTAACAGTATTAGACTTTAATACATAACTTATTAACAATTTAATTAGAGATAAAACTTAATTTATATGTATTAAAATATATATAAATTAAGTTATTAAGTTACTAACATAGTTAATAGTAGTAATAATAAATTTTATATATAAAACTAATTAAACTTATTATATGAAAGTAGAATGTACAAAAGAAAATCTTACAGAGAGTATCTCCATCGCCGAGAAGATCAGTGGGCGCAATTTAACTCTTCCAGTTTTAAATAATTTACTTCTAATTGCGGAGAATAATAAATTCCTCATACGCTCCACAAACTTAGATCTTGGTGTAGAGATCGAAGTCCCCGCAAAAATCGTCTCAGAGGGGACTGTCGCAATCTCAGGAGCAGTTTTACATGGACTTGTCTCTACGATTTATAGTAATGATAAAATTATTCTCGAAACCATCTCTCAAAACTTAACTGTTTCTACAAAATCAAATAAAGCTCTTATAAAATCAGTTCCTCATGATGATTTTCCAACACTCCCTAAAGTTAAAGATGGAAAATCAATAAATATTAAATCCCAAGAGTTCATAAATGGCTTAAAATCAGTGTGGTACAGCGCTTCTGTGTCAGCTATCAAACAAGAGCTTTCAAGTGTTTATATCTACAACGACAGTGGAAAGCTCGTCTTTGTCTCCACAGACTCCTTCAGATTAGCAGAAAAGACCATCGCAGTTGACGAAAAAGTGAAAGACTTTAAGCCAATCCTTATCCCACTTTCAAATATTTCAGAGATTATCAGGGTACTTGAGTATGTTGGTGGAGAGGTTGAAGTAAATATAGGTGGAAGTCAAATTTCCTTCGTTTCAGATAAGCTTTACCTCACCTCTCGTCTCATAAATGGAGTTTTCCCCGACTATAAACAGATTATCCCCAAGAAGCAAACTACAGAGGTTGTCGTCCTAAAACAAGACATAGTTAACACTCTCAAAAACACAAACGTCTTCTCCGATAAGTTCAATCAAGTGAGTATTTCTATCGACCCAAGCGCCAAATTGTTCACTATAAGTGCTCGGGATGAACATGTAGGGGAGGTGACAAGTAGTGTAGACTCGGCTATCAAAGGCGAAGCGCTTGATATCAACTTCAACCACAAATATATCTCAGATTCGTTCCAATCAATTTACTCGGATAGTGTGGGTCTGGAGTTTGCGGGTCTGAGTAAGCCGATGATTGTGAGGGGGGTGGGGGATGCATCATTTTTTTATCTAGTGATGCCTATGAATAAATAAAAACCGCCAAAGAAATTCTTTGACGGTAAAAATAAGTTGGCACGAGTTGGGTTGACGTAGCCATTCTTAGATGGCGCCTCTCGGAAAGGAGGTTACACATTTCAAAAAAAGAGGTTTCCTCAACTCGTGCAATTTACTACCCATCAGTTTAATTATAAGGAAGAATCCAATTATTGGAAACTGAATAACTATTTCATGTTTTCTACTGTGAGCAAAATGGTTTTTAGGTGTGTTTGACAAATGGTATAGGCATGATATACTTTCCAACAGAAGTACGATAAAAACCATAGTTAATTTTACCTCATTTAATCTTATTTTGAAGAGGAGAAAGAATAAATGTCCAGGGGTATACATAATCTTATAAAAAAAGACCTTGAGTGTACAAAATGTGGAAAAGTGCAAAGTATTCAAAGGCTTAAAAACAGAAACAGAGGAAAAGGCCATACTAAGCATTTATGGTGTATAAAATGTAAAGAAAAAACGGCACACATAGAGCTGTAAAAAAACATTACTTTTGTATTAGAAAGAAAGGTGTTTGTGGGGGAACAGGCCATGGATAAAAAAAAGAAGGTGATTAAACTTGCTAAAGTTTTTAAACGCTGTATAAGTTGTGGAGAGAGAATACGTGACGACAATTGGTGTTGTACTTGTAACGAATTTGTAAAAGAACGAGATGTATATCCAGAATAATAATAAATCCCGAAGTGCTTGCGCTTCGGGAGTTTTTTATCCCATTAGAAATAGAGGTGCTGCACGACCTCGCGATTTCTAACAGGATTTATTTTTAAAACCATAGTATCCTTTAGCTATGTTCAACATCAGCAATTTCTTAGAGAAGTTTAAGAACATTACTCCACCAGACAAATTCGTCAAAGATGTGCTTATTGGTGTCGTCAAAGAGGTGGCAAATATTGATATTGAAAAAGAAAATTTAGATGTCAGAAACGAAACTATCTTTATTACCATTGACCCGATTATAAAAAACGAAATTTTCTTAAGAAAAAGCGATATTATGCAAAATCTCACAGAGAAACTCAAAAAATATAAAAAGACGATAAAAGAGATTCGTTAAATACTCACGTTAAACACTGTTTCTGCTTCACCTTTATTTTTCACAGCATCATAACCGATAATTTTTAATCTGTTTTGTACTTCAAGCACATCCAAGTCATTCGGAGTAAATGACAAAGAGAACGGCGCCCTTTTAGATGAACCGATGAATATATCATTTACGAATATATCAACTTCAGTCAAGGGGTACTTTCCACTTGTGTCTATATTGACTGTGATTTTGCTATTCCTACTGTACTGTGTGGCTGAAGACGGGCTTTTAATTGTTATTTTAGGCGCAAACTCTGGCTTATGAACATCGTCAATTTCCCTCGGAATATCAGCAATACTTGTTGAGGCAAAACCGTTTTCTTCTCTCCACTTATCTACAGAGTATTCCCAAAATCTAAACTGTGGATTATTCTCCGGCTTCTCCGGAACCTGCCCGTTCGGGTTTTCTTTGTCCACCCAGTAGAGTATTGAGTGTATATCCGTAAGCACTTTGTTTTCTTTTGTCTCCTCTGGTGTAAATTCTGTTGCAAGTTTTCCTGAAATCGTATCAACAGAATACTCAACCCCTCCCTGCCACACACCTTTCAAAATTGGTTTTAGTTTTGATTCATCTATTTCAGCAGGTTTTTTAAATTTCTCCTCGTCAATTGCCACAAGAGCTTCTTGCATAAACGCATTCCACATCGGAGCGACTATAAAACCGGCAACTCTCTTCTCCATTGAAGTATTGTCGTTGTTTCCCGCCCATGTACCGACTGAGATGTTCGGTGTGTAACCTATAATCCACGCATCACGATAATCATTTGTAGTACCGGTCTTTACAGCTACGTCTCTTCCACCAAAGTATAAGTAAGAGCCTCTTCCAAAAGCTGGCACGCGTGCTTCCTCATCACTTAAGATGTCTGATATCGTAAGGGCGATGTTCTCCGGAAGCACACGCTCGTTTCTTTGGCTAAACTCTTCAATAACATTTCCATTACCATCTTCAATCTTCAAAATCCCGACTGGCTCGTTTCTAACACCTTTATTTGAAAAGACTCCATATGCGCTTGTCATATCAAGAAGTGACACTTCACCACCTCCAAGCACAAGAGTAAGTCCGTAGCGGTTTACATCAGTCAAACTTTTAATACCCATATCTTTTGCTGTGCGAAGTGAATCGCGAAGTCCTGCAAGGTAAAGCACTTTGACTGCCGGCACGTTCACAGATTGCGCAAGTGCGTTTCTAAATGTAATAGGTCCACTAAACACCCCATCATAATTAACCGGCGAATAACAATCTTCCTTTCCTTCTACATCTTCAGTGTCCAGATCATCCGGCTCGCATGTTGTTTGGAATTGAGTTTTCAAGTTAAACACAGTTGTTTCTGGTGTATACCCTTTATTAAACGCAGTTGCATAAACAAATGGCTTAAATGCTGAGCCTGGTTGGCGATTCGGATTAATAGCGACATTGAAGTTTCCGTCTATATCCTCGTCAAAGTAGTCGCGCGAGCCGACCATCACAAGTATTTGTCCGGTCTTTGGATCAACCGCAACGAGCCCTGCGTTTTTTGCATTAAACTTCTCTTCATTTTCGTGGGCAAACTTGAATATTATCTCTTCTGCTTTTTTCTGAAGCTCAAAATCAAGAGTCGTAATGATTTTATATCCTTTCTCCTCTACTGCGCGCTTGCCATATTTGCTCTCCATATATTCTCGTATAAAAAATACAAAATGAGGAGCGTTTATTCCTGTGTCGCGCTGTGGTTTGAACTCAACAATCTCTTGTGAAGCTAAAAGATGTTCCTCATCTGTTATAAATCCGTTCTGGAGCATTCTATCTAATACAAGGTTCTTCCTTATCTCAAGTTTATCCGTATTATTTCCGTACGGGGAATAAAAAGTTGGAGCCTGCGGAAGTGCTGCCAAGTATGCGGACTCGGCAAGTGTGAGGTCAGACGCGCTTTTTGCAAAAAACATTCCACTTGCTTCTTCTATACCGTAAATATTTCCACCATAAGGCGATTCATTTAAATACAGTTCCAAAATTTCTTCTTTGGAGAGTACTTTCTCAACCTTAAGCGCTAAAATCCACTCTTTAAGTTTTCTTGAAATCTTTTTCTCTGATGTGAGTATAGAGTTTTTTACAACTTGCTGGGTTATAGTTGACCCTCCTTGTCCGTAGTATCCACTTCGAAGTCCTAAGTTCACAAGTACTGCTCGCAAAATAGCTCTTGGCTCGATACCGTTGTGATTGTAGAACTCTGCGTCTTCTATTGCAACCGCCGCGTTTTTAATATGCCGCGATACACCAGAGAGTGGCATTACAGTTCTCTGAATGTTTTCATGAATGTCGTAGAGAAGTATTTCTCCAGTTCGGTCGTAGATTTTTGTGGACTGGCGGACTTTGCGTTTTTCAAAGGAGTCAAGCTCGGGGATTGAGAGCGAGGAGCCCCATAGAATAAACCCCCCTGCCAAAAATAGCCCAGCTATCACAACAAGCTTTATAACTGTACCCAATTTAATTCTTTTTATTCTCGACATAATTTATTCCATAATAGCACAACATTTGTGTTAAAATACACTATATGTTTTGGAATTCAAAAAACGATACTAAAACCTCAAACCCAGAGAGTATAAATGATTTTCTTGACAAAGGTGTTGAGAATATTTATCCGAGCCGAGAGTTTGTAGAAAGTAAACTAAAAAGTGGTGAGAAACTCACAATGTATCTTGGGATTGATCCAACAGGCCCCACGCTCCACTTAGGACACGCTATTGTCCTAAAAAAACTCCGTGAGTTCCAAGAACTTGGGCACAAAGTAATTTTGTTAATTGGGGATTTTACGGCAATGGTGGGAGACCCGACAGACAAAACAGCAATGCGCAAAAAACTCTCAAGGCAGGAAGCGCTTGAGAACGCAAAACTATATAAAAAGCAGGCGTCTATATTTTTAAATTTTAGCGGAGAGAATTACGCTGAAATAAAACATAATTCCGAATGGTTATCTAAAATGACATTTGAAGAAGTTCTTGATCTTGCATCAAATATGACAGTAGAGCAGATGTTGAAGCGTGACATGTTTGAAGAACGAAAAAAACAAGACAAACCGATTTATATACACGAGTTTCTCTACCCTCTTATGCAAGGATATGACTCGGTCATGATGGAAGTAGATGGCGAAATAGGCGGGAACGACCAGACATTTAATATGCTTGCTGGCAGAACTCTAATGAAACAGATGCTCGGTAAGGAAAAATTTGTAATAACAACAAAACTCCTTGAAGACAATCTGGGTGCCAAGATGGGTAAAACAGAAGGTAATATGATAAAACTTACTGACAGCGCAAACGAGATGTTTGGGAAAGTGATGAGTTGGACTGACAAGATGACAACCCCCGGATTTGAGCTCGCGACAAATGTACCAAGTAATGAAACCGCTCAAATTAAAACAGAGCTTGAAAGTGGTGCAAATCCGAAAGATATTAAGGCGAGATTAGCAGGGGAGATAGTGTCTATTTATCATGGAAAGAATTCAGCGCAAAAAGCAAAAGAGAATTTTGAAAATACATTTGCTAGTGGTGGAGTATCTGAAGATGCTCAGGAAGTAACTGTCGCAAAAGGCACACCGCTTTACGATGTTGTTTCAGGACTTGTTGAATCAAAAACAGAATTAAGAAGATTAGTTGAAAGTGGGGCGGTGTCTGAAATGGATGGTAATAAAATAACTGACATAAATTTCAAAATAGGGAAAGACACTACACTCAAAATAGGCAAACGCAGATTTCTAAAAATAAAAGTTAAGTAAGATTTCTCTCTGATGCAAAGCAGGTGAGCCCAATAGCGATAGCGTCATACTCGTCGTCGTTATTTATTTCCTTTTCTATTTGTATTAAGTTTTTTACCATCGCGATGATTTGGTCTTTGTTGCCGTGTCCGTCTCCACAGACGGCTGATTTTATCTGAAGTGGTGTGTATTCATATACAGTAAGTTTATTTTTAAGTGCGATGTAGATGAGTGCTCCGCGTACCTCAGAAACATTCATTGCGGTTTTCTGATTAGTATTGAAAAAAAGTTTTTCAATAGCAAAAGCTTTTGGTTTATGTTTTTTTATAATTTTCTCAACTTCTTTTCCAATTAGCTCAAGCCTTTCTGTAAAGGGAAGTTTAGGTGATGTTTTAAAGCAGTCAGAGTAAATAAGTTTCTCCTCATCACTGGTTTTTTCTATAACAGCAATCCCAACTCGCTCATACCCCGGATCTATAGATAAAATTCTCATATTTATACATTTGTATATACTCCCTGCACATCATCATGCTCTTCTAACTCTTCAATTAACTCTTCAAGTTTTTCAAGGTCCTCAGTAGATATTTTATGAGGTGTTTTTGCTTGCCACTCTCCATCTACTTTTTCAAATGCCCAAGTGACAGAGTGAGGAGTTGCAAGATGGAGACCTCTTCTTGTAAGTATGTGTTTTATTTCTGGTGCTGTGCGTTTGTTGTTATCTGTTAGCCCTTCTATTATTATCGCAGACCCTCCAGGGCCATACGTTTCATAAAGTAAATGTTCCATATCAGCACTTGTGTCAGTCTTTCCTTTAGCTATTGCACGCTCTATGTTGTTCGAGGGCATATTCTCCGCCTTTGCCTTTTCAATTGCCGTGCGAAGGCCAGGAGAGTCAACATTACCCCCTGCTTTTTTTGACTCAACTTGAATAAGCTTCACAAACTTTGAAAACACTTTGCTTTTCTTAGCATCAGTGAGTGCTTTCTTGTGTTTTATTTTTGACCATTTATTATGACCTGACATAGTTTATAACAATTTCTCCTGCATATTCTCCGGTACCTCATATCCCAAATGTTTGTATGCGTGCTCTGTAGCAATACGTCCGCGTGGAGTTCTCTGAAGTAACCCGAGCTGTATAAGGTATGGCTCGTTAACTTCTTCAATAGTTGCCGTCTCTTCCGATGTTGCGGCGGAAAGAGTGGAAAGCCCGACAGGCTCTCCGCCAAATTTGATTATTATTGTCTCAAGAATCTTTTTATCAGATGCGTTTAGTCCCAATTCATCAATCTCAAGTAGTTCTAACGCCTTGTTTACCTGCTCTTTTGAGAGAGTTTTTCTGTTTACTTGTGCAAAATCGCGACATCGCTTCAATAAATAATTTGCAACTCTAGGTGTGAAACGACTACGCTTTGAAATCTCAGTAATTGCCACATCACCCACCTCAACCCCCAGAATTTTAGAGGAGCGTTTCAGTATTTCCTCTATCTCGTTTTGGTTATAGAAGTTAAGGCGAAATGTTCCACCAGAGAATCTTGAACGAAGAGGCGATGAGAGAAGTGCAATACGTGTTGTTGCGGCAATGAGTGTAAATGCCGGAAGTTCAAGTTGGATAGTGCGCGCAGAAGGACCCTTCCCTATTATTATATCTATCACTCCAGATTCCATTGCAGGATAAAGCACTTCCTCAATCGTTTTGTTGAGACGATGAACTTCATCAATAAACAATATATCTCCTTCACCAAGGTTTGTAAGGATTGCGGCGAGGTCTCCAACCTTCTCAATAGCAGGACCGGAGGTTACACGCACTTGAGCGGTAAGTTCTTTTGAAATCAGGTGCGCAAGAGTGGTTTTTCCAAGCCCTGGCGGACCATAAAACAATATATGCTCCGGTGGGTGATTACGCTCTTTAGCCGCAGTTAAGAGAATCCTTAAGTTTTCTTTCACATTTACTTGCCCAACATACTCATCCCAGCTTTTTGGACGCAAAGTATTATCAAGAGAAGCTTTAAGGCCATTTTCAGGTGCTTTTACCTCAGTTTCTTTTTTGGTTTTTGGGCTTGACATAAGCTATTTTTTATGCTACATTATATACATTCAAGAGCATGAATCTCTAAGCAACCCGATGCCCTTATTAAGGACGTTTTGGTACCACTTCGGTGGGTTCGCTCGAGCTATCCTCAAATGAGGCGCTCAACTTTTAGTATCACTATTAAAAGCATTGCTTAGAGATTCATATTCTGGAATTTAAAAAGAACTTTACAACTCTACAACTCTCCGCAGTTCATCAAACGAAGTCATACCTTTCAATACCTTCAATATTCCGTCTTGCTTTATTGTAAGCAATCCTTGACTTATTGATGCATCACTTATCTCTCTTTCACTTGCACTTTTCTTTACTAACGCTTCTATACTTTCATCCATTATTATTGCTTCAAATATTCCAATCCTCCCTTTATACCCTGTGCCGTTGCATTCACTACAGCCTTTCGCTTCCCACATTTTGAGAGCATCTCCCTGAATATTTTTCTTATCAACAATTGAGCTCAAAATATCATCAATTATTTTTTTCTTATCTGCATCGGGACTTATCTCACTCTTACATGCCTCACAGAGCTTTCTTACAAGTCTTTGGGCGAGGGTAATGTTTATTGCAGAGTTTATGACTTTAGGGTTCACTCCCAAATCAACAAGACGGGGGAATGAACCTGCTGCATTGTTTGTATGAAGTGTTGAGAAAACCAAGTGTCCGGTGAGCGCTGCGTTTATCGCGGTTGACGCTACGTCCTCGTCTCTTATTTCCCCGACCATTATAATGTCGGGGTCCTGTCGAAGCGCGGAGCGCAATCCATTTCCAAAAGTATATTTTTTCTCATCAACTTGTGTTTGAACAATCCCTGTAAGGTGGTATTCAATAGGGTCTTCAATAGTTATTATTTTTTTCTCAGGTGTTTGTATTTTTCTTAAAAACCCATAAAGTGTCGTTGTCTTTCCAGAGCCGGTAGGACCAGTAGTCAATATCATCCCATTTGGCTTTTTTATTTCTTTTTCAAGAACATTGAAAAGTTTTTTCTCAATACCAAGTTCCTCCATCCCAAGTGCTATTGTCTTAGGATTAAGAATCCTAAGTACAATTGACTCCCCATAAGCACCGGGGAGCATTGATGTTCTTATCTCAACATCATTCTCATCAATACGCACAGAAAACCTTCCGTCTTGCGCTTTATCTTTAATATTTATTTTAAGTCCTGAAGTGAGCTTTATCCTTGAGAGCAAAAGATCATAAGTTGCAGTGTCAAACTCTGTGATGTCAATAAGTACCCCATCAAGACGATAACGCAAACGTACTGATTTTTCTCCCGGCTCAATATGTACATCCGATGCTTCAGAGGAGAGCCCACCTGCAAGCATTACTTCAAGTATTCGGGAGATTTTGTGAGATTTCGTCATTCCAAGTGTTTCCGTAATAAGTTTTTTTATATCATCTATGGTTTTTAATCCACTTAAGATATTTCTTATTTCATCTCCAGATATATCAAGAACACCTGATTTTGTTTCTGTTGCAAATGATATATCAGCGTAACGCTTAATAGCACGATCCAAACTTACCGATGATGCCATGAAAACTGTCGTCTTATAACCTCTTTCTTCAAGATCTTTCAATGTTTCTTTTACCTTTTCGTTATTTGGAGAGCGTACAGCGATAGAGATTTTTTTGCCGATTTTGTTGAATACGGCAATTTCTGCAGCCTCTGCTACTTCTTTGCTTATAAGCTGAAGAGCGTCTGTGTTTATAGGCACACGAGAAAGGTCAATGTACTGCAGGCCATACTTGTTTGAGAGAATACTTGCCAATTCCTCTTCCTCTTTCTTGTGAAGCTCCTCTATCTTCTTATTTACCTTTGTTTCGTCAAACGTTACCATTTCTTTCATAGTAGCGTCTTTTTCAGTGGGCGACAATGTTGCTTTATGCATAAATCGTGTGGTTATCCTTATAAACAAAACAATAGGTCTAGATATTTTTATAGCTAGACCGTATGGCACACTAATTATTTTATTCTAAAGAAAGTATTTTATTTTCAACTAAATCTTCATCTTCTTTGAGAAACTCTTCCAACTCCTTCTCAATATCAGTTTGAATCTTCTCAATACTCTTCTCTTTTCTATTACTACCACTGGCGATTTTACCAAAACCATCTACTATTTTTATTGTCATTTTAAGTGGAGAGATTACAACCCCACCAAAAAAACCCAATAAACCATATTTTTTTGCCCCTTTGCTGGAGTTGTAACTATTTCTGTCCAACCGAACAACACATCCACAACACCTTCAATTCTATTTTCAATAGAACTCTTTTTTTGTTTCTGAATATTAATATTTATTTTATCTGAAGCTTGAGTTGTGTATGAAAATACTGTAAAAATGAAAATAATAAATATGTAATACAAAGCTCGTTTCATTGTTCTCACCCCCTTCCTTCTAGATTTTAAAAAGATCTCTTTATCTTAATTTAAATAATATCATTTTTTTTTAAAATATAAAATAAGCCCAATCCATAAAGATTAGGCTTATGAGTGCTCAAACTGTTTGTTTTAAAATAATTTTTACTATAAATCTTCTCCCGGCCAGCTGTCCACAATGTTCTTCTCTTTGAAAAATGTTACGAAATCAATAGCACCTATACCTGTACGTACGGCCGCTTTTGCCGCTCCAACACCAACATTAATCGGAAACAACACTTTGCCGGCCCATCCGGGTTTTGCTGCTTGTTGCATCGGGTAAATTGCCGTTTCCGTCCAGCCAGCGACTACGCCAACCGACGATTTTGCTAAATTATCTTTAGGGTCCGCAGAAGCTATCTGCTGCATACTTGTAAGACCAACAATAAATACTGATAATATTGCTACAAATAGGATTTTTTTGAACATAACATTTGCCTCCTTTTTTATAACAAATTCCGAAAATCTAAAAAGAGCACTCCATAATTAGAATATGTTGATTCAGTCAAGAAGTCAATAATACGGTATATATTGACAAAATTGATAGATATGATATAATGAACATAGACTTGAAACCTTATTTACACTTTATCTTTCTTTAAAGGAGGACGTGATGAAAGTTAAATTTTTAGTTTTAGTTTTGTCAATGCTTTTAGTAGTTGTGTTCGGGATGAGTGGGTGTGTATATAATCCATCAAGTACGAGCACAGTAAGTTATTCATGGCCCGTAAGACCTTTTATTTATCCATACACAGAAGTTACTGTAAGTAACAATATGGAAGATGCTTACGTGGACATCAACTCCAGTGTAAGCAAAAGGTCAAATTTAGGCCCAGGGGATTATCACACTTTTGTTTTTCCTGGGAGCTCAACTCGTAGAGTTGAGTATTCTGTAATTATTACAATCAAAAGAAAAGGAAAAGCGCCAAAGTCATACACGGAGAGAGTTCGAGTATCTAGGCGCGACAATGATGTAATTTCTTTTGAAGTAAGAGATTATGGAAGAATAAGGAAAAGAGGATAAAAAAGAGAATGATGTACAAAAGGGGAGAGTCCAAAAAGACCTCCCCTTTTTTTATGTTAAAATTGTATTTATGACAGCAAAAAGTTTAAAGGAAACTGAAAAAATTGCAAAAGAATTTATTAAAAATCTTATACCTAACAAAGATACTGCTTTAGTCATTACTCTTTATGGGGAGCTTGGTTCAGGGAAAACAACATTTGTGAAATATATTGCCAAAACATTCGGACTTGAGAAAACCATTACAAGTCCGACTTTTGTTATTGAAAAGATATATAAAATAGAGGATAAAAATTTTGATTACCTTATTCATATAGATGCATATCGCTTAAAGGAAGGAGAAGAGTTAAAGCAATTAGGTTGGAAAGAAATCTTAGAGAATCCAAAGAATCTAATTTTCATAGAATGGCCGGAAAATGTGAAAGATATATTACCTGAAAACAAACAGGAAATACACTTTAAATTCATAGACGAAAATACAAGAGAGATTAAGGTTAAATAAGGATAAGTAAAGTACTTGACAAATATATCTGAATATGCTATACTATTCATAGTTAATTAAGTTCTTTTTATTTTAATTCTTTATTTTATTCTTTTTCACATTTAATCTCTTGAAAGGAGATCAAAAATGAAAAATATTTTGGTTATTATAGTTGTCATGTTGTTTATTGTTCCGGTTTCTTTTTCTTCTAATTCGTTTGCAGAGGAGAATTCAGAAACAACGCTTGTTTCCTATATAGTGTCAGGAAATGAGTACGTTTTGAATTATGAAATAGTAGAACGTAATGACAAAACATTACTTCGTGCAGAAGTTAAACAATTCATCGATTTGAATAATGGTGACAAGGCGTCTGGGGAAATGGTTGCTGTAATAGCATTAAACTCAGAAATGATGAAATTAGTGTTGAGACCAGAAATCAAAAAATCTGGTGATGTTGTAGAAGCAAATTGGTCTGCAATGATGAGAAACGGCGCTCGAATAGATGGAGATTATGCTGTTATAGATCTGGATGAAGTAAGAATCACCGGTCTTCAGTTTACTCCGGATGATTTAATAAAAATGAGGAAGTAATAAAGATTTCTAACTGGTCCAAGTATGTAGATGTTATATGCTTGGACCTTTTTTACATCAAAATATGATTTAAAATAAAGCTAAGTAAAGTACTTGACAAATATATCTGAATATGCTATTATATCAACAGATTACTGCATTTTATTTTTTTAGATTTTTAGCCGAAAGGGGTTAAAAATGAAAATCAGACCAGTTTTATTGATTTTGTTGTTTGTAGTAGTAACCTCTTTCTCTGCTAATTCATTTGCAGAGGGAGAAAGTAGGAAGGAGCAAATAGCTGAGCAAATAACGAAAGAGCCGTGGGAAGAACTTTCCAGAGAACAGCTAATGAAGAAGATAATCTTGTTATTAACGGCGTACGAGTTATTACAAGGTGAAGTAATTGTAGTGAATTTAAAGTTGTTAATGTCAGAAATTAACAACCAAGAATTTGCCGGTACAATAACTCCCCAGCAAGCTGATGAATTTAGGGCGACGACAAAAGAGGCTCTCGTGGCAGCTGAAGTACAAGAGGCGGCAACAAAGAAATCCTTCGAAAGAATGAATTTAGATTTTTAACTTCATCATTCTTTCGAAGTTGTAGGATTTACAAAGACCCGAACGTATCTATTTATACGGGAGGGTCTTTTTTTATGCAGAATTTTTTACTGAAATTTGTGGTAAAATTGGTATATGGTTAAGAAAAAGAAAAAAAGATTAGTGCTTTTGGATGCCCATGCGATTCTCCATAGGGCATACCACGCACTACCTGATTTTACGTCAGACAAAGGCGAACCAACTGGCGCACTTTATGGCTTGTCTTCAATGCTTATGAAAATTATTGCCGACCTGAAGCCTGACTACTTGGCTGCATGTTATGATTTACAGGAACCTACATATAGACATGAAGTTTACGAAGACTATAAAGCAGGACGCCCCAAAACAGATGATGAACTCATAGCACAAATGGACCGCTCAAGAGATATTTTTGAATCATTTGGTATTCCTATTTACGAGAAGGTGGGCTTTGAAGCAGATGATGTACTGGGAACTATAGTAGAGCAGGTTAAAGACAAGAAAGATATTGATACTATAATCGCCTCTGGCGACATGGATACGCTTCAGTTGGTGAATAATAAAAAGGTGTGCGTCTATACGCTCAAAAAAGGAATTAAAGAAACAATTGTCTATGACGAAGAGGGTGTTGAAGAGAGATTTGGCTTTAAACCCGAGTTTTTAATTGACTATAAAGGTCTTCGCGGAGATCCTTCTGACAATATTCCTGGAGTTGCCGGAATTGGAGAAAAGACCGCAACGGAGTTGATACAGAAATTCGGCACCATTGAAGATATTTATAAAATACTCAAGAAAGATAAGAAAAAGTTTGAAAAAGCTGGTATAAAACCTCGCATTGTAGGTATTTTAGAGGAAAATGAAGAAGAGGCTCAGTTCTCAAAAATGCTTGCAACAATCCGCCTTGATGTACCTATAAAATTTGAAATACCGAAGGAAAAATGGGAAGAAGCACTTGAGATTGAAAATATATTAGCTCTTTTTCAAGAGCTTGGTTTCAGAACTCTTTCACAGAGAGTTCGTGATACTTTTGGTGGCTCAGATAATGATACAACAGAGGAAAAAGAAGTTGAAAGTTCTGAGGAACCACTAGAGGTAGATGAAAAGGAACTAAAAAAAATCGCAGTTGCTGTCTGGCTTTTGAAATCAGATATCACAAATCCAGAACTTGAGGAAATTCTCGAGTTTGCAAATACAGACTCATATGATGAAGCAAAAGAAACAATACTTGCTGAAATAAAAAAACAAAAACTTGAAAAAGTTTATGAAGAAATAGAGCTACCACTTATTCCTGTAGTTGAGAAGATGAAAGAAGTTGGTATAAAAATTGACGCTAAGTATCTTAAAAATCTCTCAAACGATTATCATAAAAAACTCTCAGCGCTTGAAAAGAAAATCTACAAACACGCAAACGGTGAGTTTAATGTAAATTCACCAAAGCAGTTAGGAGAAGTACTTTTTGACAAACTAGGGCTCGCTCCAAAGAATCAAAAAAAGACAGGCACTGGTGCGCGCTCCACTCGTGAGTCAGAACTTGAAAAAATGAAAGACATGCACCCGATTATTAAGGAAATTTTTTCACATCGTGAATTACAAAAACTTCTATCAACTTATATAGACAATATTCCGCAACTTTTAGATAAAAAAAATCGTTTGCATGCTACATTTCTACAAGCTGGAACCACAACAGGAAGAATGGCATCACAAAATCCTAATTTACAAAACATTCCGATACGAACAGAACTCGGAAGAAAAATAAGAAATGCATTTGTCGCAAGTAGTGGGTATAAATTAGTAGCACTTGATTATTCTCAGATCGAACTTCGAGTTGCGGCGTTTCTATCGGGAGATGAAAAACTGATTGAAAATTTCAAAGAAGGAGGAGACATTCACGCGAAGATGGCATCGGAAGTTTTTGATGTACCGATTGATATGGTGGATGCCGAGATGAGACGAGAAGCAAAAGTAATTAACTTTGGTATTCAATACGGAATGGGGGTTAACTCCTTGAAAGAGAATCTCGGCACTACACGAGCCGAAGCGCAGAAATATTATAATGAATATTTCAAAATTTTCTCCGGACTTGCACATTATTTACATGAAATCAAAGCTGATGCGGCAAGAGAGGGCTTTACAAAGACCTATTTTGGTCGAAAAAGGCATTTTGAGGGGATTAATTCAAGAATTCCATATATCAGGGCAATGGCAGAGAGGATGGCGATAAATGCCCCTATTCAGGGCACGCAGTCAGATATTATAAAGATTGCAATGTCGCAAGTTGATGATTATCTTATTAAAGAAAATATAATAGAAGATGCACACCTTTTACTTCAAGTTCATGATGAACTTGTATATGAGATAAAGAATGATAAAGTGGAAGAGATTTCAAAAGAAATTAAAAATATTATGGAATCCGTAATTGAACCTAAAGACATTTACGACATTGAACTTAAAGTTGATGTCTCTACTGGAGATAATTGGGGAGAGATGAAAAAATTATGATTTACCTACTTTATGGAACAGATACAATAAAGTCGCGGAAGAAGCTCCACACGCTTTTGGACAGTTTGTTTTTAAAAAAACCAGATGCGTCCTTCGTGCGTGCCTCTGCAGAGAATTTTGATGAAAGTAGAATAGATGAGTTTGTAGGAGGGCAGGGACTTTTTGAAAATAAATACATAATTGTTTTTGATAATTTATTTGAAGATAAAGAAACTAAAAATGCGATTTTGAAAAAATTAAAAGAGATTTCAAAATCGCAGAATATTTTCATCTTCCTTGAAGAGAAATTAAACAAAACAGAGCTTAATAGATTTGAAAAATATGCAGAGAAAATCCAAAAGATTGACATTGAAGGTCAAACGCAAAAGAAAAAGTTTGATATATTCTCACTCACAGATGCATTTGGTAGGAAAGACAAAAAAGGACTTTGGGTTTTGTATCAAAAGGCAAAACTGAATAATGTTTCTGATGAAGAAGTGCATGGGATATTATTTTGGCAAGTTAAAAGCATGATACTCTCGCTTAATGCCAAAGATGCGAAGGAGTCAGGACTCAATCCATTTGTGTTTAGAAAATCACTCGGGTTTCTCAAAAATTATTCGGAGAGTGAGTTAAAGAAAATTTCATCCACACTCGTATCTCTCTATCACGACACACGTCGCGGAATTCACGAAATGGACACCGCGCTTGAGAGGTTTATTTTAGGGATATAAATTTGAATAAAAGCTCAATATATTGTATAGTTTTGTTTGTATACCGCCCATAGCTCAGTTTGGTAGAGCACCTGCCTTTTAAGCAGAGGGTCGTAGGTTCGAGTCCTACTGGGCGGACTTTTATAGCGGTAAATCAAACGCAAAGGCGCCTGCGCCGGAGAAAAGAAGAGATAAAGATGCAACAAGTATAAGAATGTAAAACATTTTACTGTATTTTGCCACCTTATTCAGATCTTTGTACAGCCACTTTACAAACAGTGCGTCAATTGCAATCAAGATTCCTGCGATTGCGGCAATCTGCGTCAGAAATCCTGCTATAAGAAAAAAACCAGTGATAATTTCAAGTATTCCGCCGAACCATACAATGGATATTGCCAATTTAGGCCATCTGTTTGAAACTTGATTTGTAGCTGTAACTCTATCTTTGAATAAATAAGAATATCCTATCCAAAGAAACATTAGGCCGACTGTGATGCGGATTAAAAATGGCGAGAGAAGCCCTAAAAACAATAGATTTGGAAAGGTATTTAACATTAGTAATATTGTAGCATTTGTATATAATATTTTCTATGGCTAAAGCTTGTTTAATACTTCATAACATTAGAAGCGTTCATAATATCGGCGCTATTTTTAGAACTGCAGATGCTGCAGGTATTTCAAAAATTTATCTAACTGGCTATACACCTACGCCCGTGGACCGTTTTGGGAGAGCAAGGAAGGATTTAGCAAAGACTGCGCTTGGCGCGGAAAAATCTGTAGAGTGGGAACATATTAAATCAATAGATTCTCTTATAAAAAAAATCAAAAAAGATGAATTTAAAATAATCGCAGTTGAACAGAGAGAAAATGCAGTTGACTACAAGAAACTTAAAATAAAATTTCCTACAGCATTTATTTTCGGAAATGAAGTAAAAGGACTCTCAAAATTAATTTTAAAAAAGTGTGATCAAATTGTGCAAATTAAAATGCTTGGCAGAAAAGAATCACTCAATGTTTCTGTTGCCGCAGGAATTTTCCTTTTCAGAGTTCTTAATAGGTAAATGTATCTACGACTTTTCCTTCATTATCTAAGAGTCGTATAACCTCGCGTTTTTCTCTCCAAAGTTCCTCACTTCTCCCAAGAAACACACGCCACTCACTACCTATAAAATCCAAATCATTTCTATGATTTTTCACACATCCTGTGTAATTGATAGTATTTGAAATGAACTCACTACATTGGTTCGATGTTCCAATAGGAAAAGAGTCAAGAGTCATCTCGCACTTTCTAATATCGTCTACAAAATCTTCACATACATCATCTGTTATAGGGATATTTGCAAATCTATCAAATTCATCATTGGACCTTGGGCAATCTTTTACAAGAGTTGGTTTAAAATTTTGGAATTGCTCAAAGTAGCCCGTGCATTTGTTTATTTTAAAAGATGCTCCAATGGGGGAGAGTCCTGTGGAGATGATCATTTTTTCCTTAGGTGCAAGAGAGACTGCGGGTTCAGAGTTTATAACACCAGAGATGAAAAGAGGTGTTGCTCCACCAATAGCAATTTTCTTTTTTGAAATCATACTTTCAAGTTGCCATCCAGCAATTGAAATATTTTCGTTATTTCTTCGTGAAGCAGAGATGATAACGTATTCTTCATCCACAGAATCTTTTTTTGGACCAGTTGTTTTCTTTTCAATCACTATTTTGTCTTCGTATTTTGAAAATTCTCCACTTACTCGCTCTTCTTCAAGCTCACTGGATACTTTATCAAGTCCACTTTGGATTTTACTTACTTCAGTTTTAATTCCAATACCAAACTCTCCGTATTTTTCACCTGAGTCAAGAGGTGCTGGAGGTTTCAAAAATGCTCCACGATCCATTCTTGCACGTTCAGGTCCACCTGTAACAAGCCACGCTATTCCAAGCCCAAACACTATAAGTATTAATAATATTAAATCTCCTTTTGCTCCCATTATTTTATTTGTTAGTAAGTAATTTAAGTTCCTCTTTTACCACATCTCTATCATCCCATAACGTTTTCTTATTATTTGCTTCCATAATATACGGGTCAGTTCCTTTTCCTGTTATCAATACTATATCGTTTTCTTTTGCTAATGTTAATGCTTTTCGTATAGCATCTCTTCTTTCAATTATTATCTTTGGACTTTGTTTAGTTATTCCTTGTGCCACATCTTCTATAATCTGCATAGGGTTTTCATCATAAGGGTCTTCATTTGTAAGGATTATATGTTTGCAGTAAGTATCGGCGACTTTACCCATATCTGGTCTTTTCCATTTATCCCTTCCTCCACCAGTGTTTCCGAGTACGCAGATTTTATCTGATTTGCCAAATGCTTTATAAAGCTCCTCCAAAGATTCTTTTGTGTGTGCATAGTCAACTATTACAGTAAAGTTTTGACCTCCCTCAATCCTTTCAACTCTTCCAGCTACTCCTCCAAATTCTTCAAGAGCATTTTTTATAATATCAAAATTTATATTCCTGTGTTTTGCAAAAGTTATCCCAGCGAGTATGTTGTATATATTAAATTCTCCAACTAACTTTGTTTTAATTTTTTTTCCGTCAATAGTCAGAATAGTATCTTTCTCTGTGGCAGTGTATGGTTTTGCATCAGCTAGAGAAAAGGCGAGTTTCTTATCAACCTTTATATCTAAAAATTTCGGTGCATATTTATCATCAATATTTACTATCATTGTTCTGTTTTTTTTAAGTGAGCTCTCAAGTGTCTTGGCAATTTTTAATTTTGCGTTTAGATAGTTTTCAAACGAACCGTGCGCTTCAATATGCTCTGGCGCAATGTTGGTGAATATAAGTGTATCAAGTGAAATGAATTTGTGTCTAAATTGTTTGGCACCTTCCGACGTCATTTCTAAAATTGCATATTTACAATTTGCTTTTATGGCACTACGCAAGAATCTTTGTATGAAAAACCGCCCGGGCATTGTCATCTTGAAAAGATTTCTAGTATATTTGTCACCAACTTTGAAATGAATTGTGTTTAAAAGTGCGGTTTTCTCTCCTGTTTCTTCTAAGATTTTATTTATAATCTCTGTGACAGTAGTTTTACCTTTAGTGCCGGTAACCGCAACAACAAAAATTTTCCGTGAGGGGAATCCGTAATATACTGCTCCAGCAAATGCCAATAGATAGTGATACACAGGCTGTGCCATGTGGAAAATTTTTGTTGGTATTATTTTTCTTCCTATTTCTAGTATCTTTTCCATTATTCTTGTTTGCCAAGTATTTTGAGTGCTTCTTTTATACGCTCTCCAGAGTTCGTGGCAGTTTTACTTATTTTCTTCATAGCTTCACGTGCTTCTCTTGTTGAGTAGCCGAGTGCTTGAAGTGCTTCAAGTGTTTCGATCTCATCTCGCATTAGTGCGCTATCGGATTTACTGTCAATTGCGCCGAGTTTATCTTTCAGTTCAAGGATAATCTTCCCAGCGCTTTTGCGTCCGATGCCAGAGACTTTTGTAAGGTAAGAACTGTCGCCTGAGGACACAGCGGTTTTGAGAGTACTTACATCTGCAACAGAGAGGATGGCAAGTCCTGACTTGGGGCCAATACCTGATATTGAAATAAGCATCTCAAAAAACTCAAGCTCGTCAGCGTTTAAGAATCCATAAAGGTCTAACGATGTCTCACGTACAGCCAAGTGCGTCTTTAAGCTAATCACTTTATTTCCGGATTTCCGAATCTCTTCTATTGTCTCTGGCATTACGTTTACTCTATACCCGACTCCACCAACCATAAGCACGACAGAATTGCCGGATATTTCAGCTACTTCTCCTTTGAGTTGAGCTATCATATTGGCATTATACATTATTGTACCTACGTATTCGAGGTCTTGTGTTTTACGATTATTCGTGCTATTTTATCGAGAATTGAATATATAAATTATGGCGATAACAAAATCAGCAAAAAAGGCAATAAGAAACTCAGCGCGGAAGCGTGTTTTTAATCTGCGCAGAATGGCTGACACAAAAAACGCAGTAAAAGAAATCAAAAAATTAACTTTAGATAAAAAGAAAAATGAAGCAGTCGCACTTCTCCCAAAAGCATATAAAGCGATAGACAAAATGGCAAAACGCGGAATCATAAAGAAAAACACCGCAGCTCGCAAAAAATCCCGCCTAACAAAGTTCGTAACTAAATAATTTGCTCTCAGTAGGAATCGAACCTACACCACATCCTCCGCAAGGATGAATTCTATCCATTAAACTATAAGAGCTTGTTTAAAGGAGAATAACACTAAAAGCCAAAGAATTCCACGATTTTCTGCGCAAGTGATTCACTATCTTCCTCTTCGGCCAAATACTCTAAAAGGTAATCGCGTATATCATTTGGAGATGCATTTTCTATTGGGATAATGATATGTGGAGCAAGAAGTTTTTTTGATTTTATTAAAAGTTTTGGAGATGTTTGTTCACTTTCGTCTTCCACCCAGAAGGATTCAAGGGACGAGTATGGGTGCAGAGTATTGTCAATAATTATACCACGTTCACTTATTTTGAAGTTTACAAGATTTGGTTTTTTTACTGCATGTACACTAAGAGTAAATGCTCCAACTAAAATTATAATTGCAAACAATATATTGTTGAAAATAATCGCCGTCACAGCACCTGCGATTGCAATAATACCAAGCGCCCAAAACCAATCAGAGCTCTTGTGAATATGCTCATGTTCAAATGCCCTCCATTCTAATTGAGATTGCTGCATGTTGCTATGGCGTTAGAGTGTTTCCACATCCTTGTGAGTAGTTTTCTATAGTATTTGTTTCAAGACAGAAAGATACTATATAAGTATCACCGTTTGAACTTGATTGATATGTATATACAGTTGTAGGATGAGTTGGATCTGTAGGAGTTTCAGATATTGCTCCCTCAGCTTCAAGCGCTGTCGATACTGCATCATCACTTGTAATTGTTATAGCTGTTGTTTCAATCGGGAAACTACCTGTGTCAACTGTATAGAGAGCAAGAGCTTTGGATATCTCACGCACGTCAGACATTCTTTGTGAGTCACGAGCTTTTTGTCTCGCATCTCCTGTTAGGGCAAGTACTGCTGAAAACAGCATTGCTATAATTGCAAGTGAGACAAGTAACTCTACAATTGTAAAACCTCTTATTTTTTGTATTTTCATATATATATTTTATCACAGGGTATTTTGAGCACAACTTTATTTTGTGGAATTCTTGTGCGTATGATATAAAGTATAAATATGGGCAAAATTGAGAGAAAAAAAGACATACTTCTTACTATTCCATTTTTCATAATTCTTATTTTCGGGGCTTTAATGGGGTATTTTTCTTTCGTTGAAGCGTTTGAAAAAGCAAGAGCTATTGGTATAGATGAGATATCAAGGCGAGCGGATGATCTTCCATCGCCGATTACAAGAGATTATAAAGAGCGGGTCAAAGTAGAACTTGAGGTTGTCTCAAGTATAGCGGAATTTGACGAAGGAAAAACATTTGAATATTGGACATTTAACAGGCAAATTCCAGGACCATTTGTTCGTGTAAGACAGGGGGATACAGTTGAAGTTCAATTGACGCATATTCACAAAGATTCACCTATGAAAGGCCACTCACATGATCTTTCCCGCATCCGATCAAATCCACAAGATGTTCACATAAAAGCTGGTCATGGGGAACACTCAGTTGATTTTCATGCAGTGCTTGGTTTTATGGGTGGTGCAGATTTAATAAAGGTTGCACCAGGGGAGACGAAGTCATTTGAGTTTAAAACAACACGCCCTGGTATTTATATTTATCACTGCGGAAGTTCTCATGTCCCAACACATCTTGCGCGTGGAATGTACGGTATGATTTTAGTTGAACCAGAAGGGGGACTGTCGAAAGTAGACAAAGAATATTATGTAATGCAGGGAGAACTTTATACAGAAGGTGATTTAGGAGATATGGGATTTCAAAAATTAAGTAAGAAAAAATTATTAAAAGAACAGCCAGAATATTATATCTTTAACGGAAGAGTTGGAGCACTTACTGGAGACAATGCACTTACTTCAAATATTGGAGAAACTGTAAGAATATTTTTTGGCAATAGCGGGCAAAATATTTCAAGTTTTCATATAATAGGAGGAATTTTTGACAAGGTATATTCACAGGGCGATATTACATCACCTCCTCTTAAAAATGTGCAAACCACACTTGTTCCTGCAGGAGGCGCTGTTGTAGTTGAAACAAAGACGGAGGTTCCGGGGATACTACGCTTAGTTGACCATGCTCTTACAAGAGCAATTGATAGAGGTGCAATAGGCGAGCTTATAGTTTCGGGAGAAGACAGGCCGGATCTTATAAAAGCTTTAGAATCAAGGGATAATATGAATATGAATATGAATATGGATATGGATATGCCACAATAGGATAACTTTATTGCCCCGATTGATAACAGTATGAGATAATCTATATAATACTTGGGTCGAAAATAATTGTTAAGTAATATTCAAAGTTTTGTATTTATGAATAGTATTTCAAAATTAAAATCAATTGTTATCGCTGTTATTATTATCGACTTGATTTTAGTATTTCCGGTAATGCTTTCTTATGAGAAAGTTGGTACATTTTTTAATGTAAGCTCAAACGGAATACCTGAAGTGTTCGTAACTCTTTTAGTAGAGATTACACTTCTTGTTATAACAGCATTAGTGGCATATTTGGTAGCACGCATATTTAAAGGAACCGCATTTCAGTCAGCGTTTTACTTTATAGCATGGGGAGTATTGCTATATGGTATAGGTGACACACACATTCTTATCTGGATGTACACAGGAGTAGAATCATTTCCTTCATTCTTAGGACCAGCAGGGTCATCAATTGCACACGCACTTGGTGTAGGATTTGGGTTTATCCTTGTAATCCTAGGATTGTATAAACTTGCGAAAGCTCGCAATAAAATAAGTGGGAGAGCAGTGTAATTTACTTCTAGTTTTAAATGTTCAAAATACACACAACGATATGTTGTGTGTATTTTGTTTCGGAAAAGTGTCTTTTTATGATAGATTTAATATATCAACATGAGAAAAAATAATATTTATTTAATAATAGTAGGAGTATTTGCATTTGGAATTATAAATGGGGCAGTGTTTTATTTTTATCCCGGTAATTTTTCAACGATTGCTTACATAAGTTTTCTAGTAATACCGCTTGTTGTTGCAATTATAATTATATTTACAAAATTCTCCTTTCTATTTACCTCGCGGATTTCAGAACAAGAAGATGAAAAAAAACTACTTCGCGAACGCCAAAGGGAAATAGTTGAGAATATGGTGGAAGGGCTTGTTGTTCATGATAAATTAGGGAAAATCCTTACAGTCAACAGCACAGCAGAGAAATTCTTGAAGGTACCTAGCTCTGAGATTCTATATAGAAATTTCACTGAAATATCAAAGAAATCCTCTTTACTTAAGGCTATATTTGAGGAATTTGATTCTAATGATGAGATGGAACATTCGTTTAAAGACAAATATGGAAAAGAGTATGTGTTTAAAATAATAAGTGTAAAGTTGAGTGAAGAAAGAGGTGAAATACTGAAAATAATACGAAATATTTCAAGAGAGAAATATTTGGACAGAATGAAATCGGAATATTTGACGATAATGTCACATAAATTTTTGACGCCTCTGAATGAAATAAAATGGACAGCCCCAAGTCTTTTGGAAGGTGGTATTAAAGATGACGATAAGAATAGATTTATCAAAAACATAATAAACAGCACTGATAAACTGATAGAGCTTACGTCGCTTCTTCTACGTATTACTGAAATGGAGGAAGGAAGTTTTGGATATAAATTAGGGCCTGTTAATATACAAACGATTGTTGAGAGTGCAGTTAAGGACAGGAAAGATGATGCTAAAGAAAAGAAAATATCAATGGTGTTTCATAAACCAGATACTTCAGTCCCAAATATTACAGCAGACAAAGACAGAATAAAAGTTGTTGTTGATAATTTTATAGATAATGCAATAAAATATACTCTGGCTGGAGGTGAAATAAACATTCAATTAGAAAAAGATGACAAAGATATAAAATTCAGTGTTAAAGACAATGGTATTGGAATTTCAAAGAAAGTGCAGTCAGATATATTTTCAAAATTTACCAGAGACAAGAGAGCTAAAGAAATGTACACAGAAGGTTCCGGACTAGGCCTTTTCATAGCAAAAAATATAATTGAAGAACATAGAGGTAAAATTGGATTTACAAGTGCAGATACAGGTGGTTCAACATTTTTCTTCACGCTTCCCAAAACTCAAAAGTAGGAAGTAAAAATTGTTTAATTTTTTATGACAAAAAAGTTAAAACTTTTTCAATAATATTTTCAGGTGTACTTTGCGCTTTCACTATATAATCTTTTGCACCGAGTGATTTTGCTTTATCAACACTTTCTTTATCGTAAAGATTTGAAACAACAATTATTGGCGGAGCATTTGTATCATCTTTTATTTTTTCCAAAAGTTCAAACCCATGAAGTTCAGGTAATACAAGATCAAGTAATACAAGATCAAAAGCTCCAGTTTTTATTTTTTTAAGAGCATTCTCTCCGTTGGTTGATATGTCGATATCAAAACCTTTTTTCTTACATTCTTTTGCAAGCATCTCCAGAAGAAAATTGTCGTCTTCTACTATTAATATTTTAGCCATGCTTTTATTGTAGTTTATTTTTGTGAGGGTGGCAATTACCTATTTTTTAGATCTGAATTTTTTTAAGAAATCATCAGAACTTCCCATTTTGTATGCTATCGTGCCCCATATATCCAAAATTAAAAACGAAGCGGCAACTACAATAAACAATATTATATTATGTAAATAAAAAATACAACCGTGAGATCTAAATTAGCATCTCACGGCTGTTTTTTGATTGTCCACTATTTTACTTTAGTGGATTTTTTGAGTTTCTTGGTGTTTGTTACAATCTCCAACTCCAACTCATTGGGCTTTGCCAAAAACTCTTCATGTTGACCAATTGATACACCCTTGATCGTCTCCGCCATGTCAGATTCCTTGAGCATCGCCTCTTTGTCCACTTCTTCCTTTATTCTAATGAAACGCTTTAACTTGAGTGATTTCAATTCTTCCAAAATCGATTTCACATTACGAAGTGAAACAGATTTTGGAGTCATACGCCACCCAAAACTACCGGTAGGAACTCTCACTGTTTTAGTCTTGCCATCGTTTGTTAGCTCCTTGCGATGAGCTTCAGCAAAAGCGAAAAGTCCACTGATAAGATTTGAGACTTTCTCCTGGGGCAGTTTTGCTTTGGTCATTGCCGATGTTTTCAGCTTATCAACATCATTGTTTAAATCTAATGCGATCGCATCAACCTTACGCTGTTCTTCCCCGATTTTAGCCAAAAACTTAGCCGCCTCTTGCAAATTATGCGGAACAGGTATTACATCTTTCTTAACTCTAACCATTGTTAATCTCCTTTCAGAATAAAAAATTAAAGAACAATC